>Ga0268265_10000214_pt1 | contig 67554 bp, 61 predicted proteins | sample KBSSwiS52_FD_190355 | JGI IMG/M metagenome (GOLD analysis project Ga0268265, IMG submission 190355) | Switchgrass rhizosphere microbial communities from Kellogg Biological Station, Michigan, USA - KBS Switchgrass S5-2 (SPAdes) (version 2) | ecosystem: Host-associated > Plants > Roots >... | reverse complement strand
CGGAAAGTATGGTATTAGCCCTGCCGAGGCTCTCAAACTTGTCAAGCAATGGTCGAGAGAAGTTGCTGCACGTCGGCCCGATGCCTATCGCTTAGGTCTTGCTGCTGTTGCAGAAGGAAGCTACGAGGTGGCTGCTAAGCACTTTCACGAGGCAGCGGCGCAGAGTAGTCGGAGGCTGCCGGAGCTTGAGAAAGAAAAGAATGAAATGGAGCTGGAGCGACTGCAGGTCCAGGAGAGGACCGTTGAGGCGTTCAGGAAGGCAGGTGATTCGCTCTATTATGCACACCATTTCGGGGATGCTTTACTAGCCTATGAAACCGCTCTGTCTTACACATCAAGAGATGAGCAGCAACGGCTCTGGGGGGACATCCGAGTCGAGATTGGTAGGATGCACTCCGTCATTGGTAGTGTTACACAACCTTCCGAGAGCATTGGTCACCTAGAGCAGGCTATCCAAGCCTACCAAGAGGCCTTGGAAGTCAGAACGAGAGAGCGCTTCCCGCAGGACTGGGCAGAAGCGAAGGACGGCCTCGGTACCGTACTTACCAATCTCGCCTTGCGTGTTAGGGTCGATAAAGCTAATTCCTTACTTCAGCAGGCTGAGGCGCAATACCGCGAGGCTCTTGAAGTCCGTACGAAGGAGACTCCCCTGCAATGGTCTAGAACGCAGAATCACCTTGGCACCGTCCTCCGCGAGCGTGGAACGCGGACTGCTGGAGAGGAAGGCACAACCTACCTCTCTCAGTCGGTGACGGCGCACCGTGAAGCCGTCCTTGCTCTCTCCAGGATAGGGAAGACTCAGGACTGGGCAATTGCCCAGGATGACCTTGGCCTCGCCTTGGTAGAACAGGCAGCGCGTTCGACCGGAGAGGAACGCTCATCTCTTCTGTCTCTAGCCGTTACCGCGCATAGGGAAGCCTTGACCGTCTTTGAAAAGGATCCAATCTCCCCTGACTACGTGCTTGCTCAGAATAACCTGGGCAATGCTCTACAAAGTCAAGGCGCAAGCACGCCTGGAACCCAGGGCTTGACCCTTCTCGCTCAGTCTGCTGAGGCGTATCGGCGTGCTTTGAAGAGTTGTGACCTGCAGGAGCGTCCTCAGCAGTGCGCGTTGGTTCAGAACAACCTCGGTAATGTCCTCCTTCGACAAGGCCAGAGAACTGGTGGAGCCGAAGGTGAAGGGTTATTTGCCTCCGCTGAAGAGGCTTATCGTTCTGCTTTGCGGGTCAGAACCAGAGAGCAATTGCCCCAGGATTGGGCAATGACTCAGTACAACCTAGCATTGGTTCTACTGGAGTTAGGCGGGCGTGCCAGTGGCCACCAAGCGATAGAGCTTCTCGGTCAAGCCGCAGAAGACTTTCGGCTTACCTTAGAGGTGCGAACACGAGCGGCTAGACCCCAAGAATGGGCTCGGACTCAGACGACCCTAGGCAATGCACTCCGCGAGCTGGCGCTACGGACTGAGGGGGAAGAAAGCCTTCGCCGTCTTGACGAAGCGACCACAGCCTATCGGGAAGCTCTCTTGGTCCTTACCCGCGAGGATCAACCGCAGAGTTGGGCAGCGACTCAGCTTAGTCTTTGCAACGGGCTCCGGGAACAGGCCAAACGCATGCCAAGGTCGAACGCAGAGCCTGTCTTCGCTCAGGCCGTAACAGCGTGCAATCTCGCTTTGGAAGTTTTCACCAAAGAAGTATTTCCCCAGCAGTGGGCGATTATACAGGATGTGCGGGGAAATACTCTTGAAGCACAGGCTGCGGGGACTGTTAAAGACGAACGAGAGAAACTGCTGCTAGCTGCCCTCGGCGCCTACCAAGAGGCGTTAGGCGTCTTCACCCCCGATGGAGCGAGCGAGTACTGGCGTGTGGCAAGATCGGACGAGGCTCGCGCTCTGCTTCTTCTTGCTCAGGCCCAATACGAGCGTGCCATTGATGCCCTTTACGAGATCAGATCGCGGTTCCCTAACGATCGAGATGCAATGACACTCTTGGTGATTAACCTGAAGGATAGGCTCTCTGGCCACGATAGCGCCTGCATGATCGTCAGAGAATGGCTTCAGCTCTATCCCGATGATAATGAGGTAAAGCTTCACTGTCCGCAGTGATAATTTCGTCGCGCGAGGTTATCGTCGACCGCGTCAATGTGAAGCTGGCCGAGTCTTCGCTAGCTTGATTGTAGATATTATCGAGAAAGAGTGCGGCTACTAACCCCGCGGCAGCGTGAGCACCGCGAGCGCTCCGCCCTCGGGACGATTGGTCACCGCGATCGTCCCGCCGTGTGACTTCGCCACTTCCTGCACGAAGTTCAGGCCCAGGCCCGTGCTCTTCTTGCCGGTGTCGGGACGGCCCAGCGAATAGAAACGTTCGAAGATCCGGTCGAGCGCGTAATCGGGGATTCCCGGGCCCTCGTCCGTGACGGAGATCGTCACCCGGTCGCGCTCGGCGGCCACGGTCACGTTCACGGTTCCGCCGGCCGGGCTGAACTCGATCGCGTTCTGGACGAGGTTTTCCAAGGCCTGATGGAGGAGGAACGGGTTGCCGTCGAGGACCGGACGGTCCGGCAGGCTGGTTTCGATCTTGAGGTTCTTGCCGGCCAGCAGGGGCTCGTGGCTTTCGACCACGGTGCGTACCATGGCGCTCAGGTCGACCGGCTCCATGTCCGGTTTCTCGCGGCGGTTTTCGAGACGGGCGAGCTCCAGCATGCGATCCACGATGCGCGCGATCCGTTCGGCTTCGTTGCGGATGTTGGCGAGGAAACGGGCCTGCTGCGCGGGAGGCATTCCTTCGTGGAGAAGCTCCGCCGCTCCGCGGATCGCGGAGAGCGGGCTCTTGAGCTCGTGCGTGAGCGTCTGGACATACTCCTCCGCGTACTGCTTGCCTTCGAGCGCCTCCTGCATACGACGGAGCGCCAGGCCGAGGTCGGCGATCTCGGTGCGGCCGAGTTGGGGAAAGGGCGGGTGCTTCCCCAGGCTGATGCCGTCTGCGTAGCGCGCGAGGCGATCGATGGGACGGGTGAGCCAGTAGGAGAGGGCGAGGCTGAGCAGGGCCGCGGCAGCGACGGTGAGGAGCGCGGCGCGGACGAAGGCCGGCCGAGCGAGCTGCAGGAAGGCGTCGATGTTTGCGGTCGGCTCGACGAGGGTCAGGACTCCTGCGACCTGCCCGTCCCGGTAGATCGGCGCGCCGATGTAGAGCGCGGTCGAGAACGGATCGCCCGGATCCCGGAGCGAGGCCCGGGCGCCGTAGCGGCCGGCCAGGGTGAGCTTCACGTCGTGGAACCGGCTGTAGTCCTCGCCCACCGCCTTGGGCCGGCGCGTGTCGAGCACGACTTTGCCGGCGGCGTCGGCGATGTAGAGCTGCAGGTCCACGTTGGACTTCTCGAGATCGTAGATCCGGGCGGAGAGCTTGCGGGAGTGGGCCCGGTGCAGAGAGGCTTCGAGATCGGCGAGGTCGAAATCCGGCCGCGTCATGTCCTGCTCGATCCGGCTCGCGAGGAGGTTGGCCGCGTCGACGAGCGGCTCTTCCATGCTCTCCAGGTAGCGTGTGCGGAGCGTCGTCCAGATCCAGTCGGTGGTGAAATAGAGACAGATCGTGAAGATGGCGAGATAGAAGAGAAAGATCCGGAAGCCGAGCTTCATAAGCCTTCCTTGAGCGAGTAGCCGGTGCCGCGATGGGTCGCGATCGGATCGGCGTCCGGCCGGATGTCCCGGAGCTTCGCCCGCAGGTTCTTGACGTGGGCGTCGACGGTGCGGTCCAGGCTCGCCTCGGGCGCATCCCAAACGAGCTCCAGGAGCTGGTCGCGGCTGTAGACGCGGCCGGGCTTCTTGAGCAGGACGCAGAGCAGCTTGTACTCGTAGCGCGAGAGCTCCAGCGGCGTGCCGAAGTAGGAGATCTGGCGCCGTTCCTCGTCGAGCGCGAAGGCGGTTTTCTGTGGCGGCGGCGGTGGGTTGCTCCCTTCGCGCCGGGTCCGCCTCAGCACGGCTTTGGCGCGGGCCGCGAGCTCCCGCGGGCTGAAGGGCTTGGTCACGTAGTCGTCCGCCCCGAGCTCCAGCCCGACGACGCGGTCCACCTCGCCGCTGCGCGCCGTGAGAAAGATGACAGGTACGTCGTGCCGTTCGCGGATCCTCCGGCACACCTCGATGCCGCTCATGTCCGGCAGGCCGATGTCGAGGACCACCAGCGCCACCGGCTGGCGGTCGAGCACTTCGACCACGCCGGCGCCCACGTCCAGGCGCTGGCACCGGAACCCTTCCGATTCGAGGGCGTACTGGATCGTGTCGGCGATCGCCGGCTCATCCTCGACGACGAGGATCGTCGGTTTGTCCATTTCGTTTCCTCAATGCGATCATGCCAGCCAGGGCGAGCGTTGCCATGGTCACCATCATGGCATGTTCGACGTACCGGCTGCCGGGGTGACCGTTCACGAGCGGCACCAGCACGGTCATTCCCAGATAGGCGCCGGGGACCAGGACGGCCGCGGCGAGCCGGGTGGGGGCGCCTTGCGAAGTGAGCCTGTCGAGGAGACAGAAGGCGCCCCAGAGGGCGCCCAGGTAGAGCACCGTGCCGAGCAGCCGGTGCTCCTGCTCCCGCGTGAGCCCCGTGACGGGACCGATCCGGTACAGCTCCACGGCGGCCAGGATGCGCAGCGTGTTGACCGCGATCGTGACCGCATAGACCCCGAGGAGCGAGCCGAGCCACCAGGCCAGCCGCTGCCCGGGAGTACGCAGCCGGTGAGCGAAGCCGAGCACGGCGACGATCAGCACGAGGATCAGGAAGTTGACCCCGGCGCAGGCCGGAGCGATCAAGTAGGAGCCGTCCAGCGGTATCCAGCCGGCGCCGGGGCTCGGCACGAGCGTCTCGCCGCGCAGCCATCCCACCGCCCGGGCCGTCGGCACGAGGATCCATGCGAGATCCTCGGCCGAGGCCCGGCTGTAGGACAGCTTCAGGCCGTACGCGGCGAGCAGCGCCGCTCCCCAGGAGACCCAGGGAAGACGTTTCATCGCCCGCCTCAGCTCCTCGCCGCGCGCCGCAGCCGCGAGGTCAGGCCGGCGAGCAGGAGGACGAGAGCCAGCAGGAGCGGCAGCTCCGGCTCGGGGACGGCGACGGCGCTGTCCGCGACGCCCTGCGGCAGGGACAGGGGCTGGTCGACGCTCTGCGCCTGGCCGTCCGGGTTCCGGACCACCTCGTGCACTGCGATGAAGGAGGTGTACGCGGTCAGCAGCTCGTAGCTCAGGCCGAGCTCCGTGACCGCGAGGCGGGTCTCCTCGTCGTCGGAGCCGCCGTCCGAAAGACGTTTCACCTTCTCGCGCGCCCACAGGTAGCGCAGCACCCGGTTGTCCTCCGAGGGCGCCGCTTCCGCGACGTCGAAAACCTTTTCATACTCTCCACCGCCTCCGAGGCCGGTGACGGCGATCGTGCCGGAAGGCTGCCCGCGCCACTTGCCGAAGACCACGAGTGGACGGTCCGCGAACAGGTCCGGGATGGACAGCGGCTCGACTTCGTAGGTCTCGAAGCCCTCGGTGTGGACCGCGATGTCCGTGAGAGCCGGCGACTTCACATATTCCTGGAAGCTCTTCGCAACGGCCTTCGCTTCCGCGGCGTCGACGGCGACGAACGGCTCGCCCTGCCCGGCGCGCGCCATGCCTTCGATGAGGTGGCGATTGACGGAGCTGCCGATGCCGAAGGCGAACAGGTTCGAACGGTTCAGATTTTCCCGGATTTTCCGGAAGACCTCGGCCTCCGCGTCGATGAAGCCGTCGGTGACGAGGATCGTCGTGCGCGAAACGCCTTCGTTTCCGGGCAGCGCCAGCGCCTCGTCCAGGGCCTGGCCGAGCTCCGTTCCGCCGCCGCCGGTCTCGCGCTCGATCTCGGCGATCGCGTGGTCGACGTTCGCGGGCGTGGCGGGCAGCGATTGCGGCGCGAGCAGGCGCGAGCCGCCTGCGAACAGGATTACGTTGAAGCGGTCGGTCGGGCGCAGGCCGCCGACGAGCTCCCGCATCAGCACCTTGGCCGTGTCGAGCGGAAAGCCGATCATCGAGCCGGATACGTCGAGAACGAAGATGTACTCGCGCGGCGGGATCTGCGCCAGCTCCACCCGCTGCGGCGGCTGCACCAACAGCAGGAAGAAGTTTTCATCCTTGCCCGGATAGAGGAGCAGGCCGGTCTCCACCTGCTGGCCCTGGAGCCGGTAGCGCAGGATGTAGTCCCGGTTGCCGCCGTTCGCCTCCTGCGGATCGAGCGTGACCCGCGCCGAGCCGTCCTTCTCCCAATCGATGAACGTCTTGTGGGAGGGGCAGAGCACCTCCTGGAGCGGCATGCCTGCCGCGACGCGCGTCTGGATGTCGAAGGTGGAGGAGGGGAGCTCGCCCTGGTGCAGGTAGGGGCTCTCCACCCAGCCGTCGGCCTTCTTATTCTCCGCACCGGTATAGCGCGGACCGACGACGGTGGGGTAGACGAACTCGTAGGTGCCGCCGGTCGGCACGAGCAGCTCGCTGTAATGAAGCTCGACGCGGATCTCGTCCTGCGGCATGACGTTGGCGACGTTCATGCTGAAGACGTTGGGCCGCTGCTGCTCGAGCAGCGCCGCGCTCTTGCCCTCCTTGCGGGCCTGATCGAACTCCTGCTGCGCTCTTTTCCTTTCGCGGATCCTGGCCCGGATGCGTTTCTCGCCGACCTGCAGCGTCATGCCATGCACCGCGGCCCGGGTCGAGGCCGGGAACACGTACTTCGCATTCAGGGGATGGGTGCCCTCGTTGCGGTAGACCTGCGTGACCACGACATCGGCGATGACGCCCGCGATGCGGACGTCGGCCCTCGTTTCCTTGAGCGGCAGCCGGTCGACCTCGGGATCGCCGTTCTCGACGAAGAAATACGGCGACAGGGTCTCATCCGGGCTCGGCTCGCCGGCGGCAGCCGGGACGGCTACTGCGAGAGCCAGCCAGAAAACCAGGGACACAGCCTTCCACGCGTTCATTTTGTTCCTCCCGGGCAGGCGGAATGCCTTGCCACAAGAGGAGCATGGGGTTCATAGATGGAGGCTGTATGAACCGGAGATGAAGATTCGGTGCGCTGGCTCGCCCCGGCGCCCGCCTGCCGGGGCGAACCTTGTTCGGCTTCAGGCGCCGTAATCGATGTCGAATCCAGTCGGGATGGCCTCGACGGCAGCGCGCGGGATCTCCTGGGCCCCCCGGAGGTGGCAGTACGCCAGTACCTTCGGGCTTGTGACATAGTGCTTTTGCTTGTTGGAGACGAAGTAATTTGGCACTTGTCCTTTGCCCCGGACCATCGCGGCTCCGTCGGACAGGTCCGGCCCCCTGGAGATGGATTCCAACTGGGCGCGACTGAGCAGAATGATGTCTTGCGTGCTGGTGAACAGGGCGTTGAAGGTTTCTGAGTTGGGGATCCAGCATTTGGAGCCGTCACCCCAGACGAAATAGATCGCATCGTCTGCAGGAGTCTTGCGCTCCTCCCAGCTGAGTACGACCCGCTTACCGTTCAGTGCCGGGTGGGGAGCCGCATTGGGCAGGGCCTCCGACGAGGTCACGGAGGTGGGATAGTTCTCCAGGAGCTTCCTCACATCGTCCGGGTCGGCGAGTCGATAATTGGTTTCGGTCTGCGTCGCTTGCATGGTAGCCATTTGAGTTTCTCCTTTCGCTTGTTTATCAAACGGTTCGATTGCCGCCCTGCATCGAGAATGTGCCCCCGCCCGGCGTTCTATCCCACCCGTGCTAACATCCAGACATTCACGCGAGGTCCCGGATGTACGCTAGGAGGTTTCGGTCCTTTGACTGGGCATTCGCCATCCTCGGCACGGCGGCCGTGCTCTCGCCGTTCGTCCTGAAGGCCCAGGATCTTCAGATCGGTACGGAGCACGAGCGGCGGCTGGCGGGAGGCGAGAGCCACTCTTACCGCATCGAGGCGAGCCCCGGAGCCCGGCTGCTGGTCACGGTGGACCAGCGCGGGATCGACGTCGTCGTGGAGGTGCTGCGCCCGGACGGCTCCACCCTGATCGCGGTGGACAGCCCGACGGACAGCGAAGGGCCGGAGTCCATCCTGCTGCCGCCGGACGCTTCAGGACCGCTCGAGGTGCGGGTGCTGTCGCCGAACCGGGGCGTGGCGCCCGGAGGCTATGCCATCCGGCTGGAGCGACTGGCGCCGGAGCAGGAGCGCCTGGAAGCCGAGCGGTTGACGACCGAGGCGGCGGCCCGCAACCGGGAGGGCACGGCGGAGTCGCGGCGGCTGGGCGCGGATCGTTTTCAGGAGGCCATGGTCCGCTGGCGCGCGCTGGGAAACCGGCGGGAGGAGGCGCGCTGCGCGCTCGCCGCCGGCGGGAGCTTCACGGCCCTCGGCCAGCCGAAAGAGGCGCTGGAGCTCTACCGCCAAGCGCTGGAGCGGTTCGAGGAGCTGGCGGACGAGGCCGGACAGGCCGCGGCCTGGAGCGGCATCGGGCTCTCCCACACGGCCCTGGGGGACACGGCCGCCGCCGTCGCGGACCAGCGGCGCGCGCTGTCTCTCCGGCGCGGCCTCGGCAATCTCTACGAGGAAGGCAAGGCGCTCAACAACCTCGGCTTTGCCGTGCACCGGCAGGGCGAGCTGCGCGAGGCGCAAGGCTTCTACGAGCAGGCGCTGGAGGTGTTCGAACGAGCGGGCGAGAATGGGTGGTGGAAGGCGGCCGTGCTGCAAAACCTCGCGGCGATCTATATCGACCTGGGCGAGCCCGAGTCGGCGCTCTGGAGCCATCGTCAGGTCCTCGATTTGCAGCGCACGCTCGGAGACCGCAGAGGCGAGGCCCGGACTCTCAACAACCTGGGAGTGCTCCTGGTCAACCTCGGCGAGCTCGGCGAAGCGCTCGAAACCTATGCGTCGGCGCTCGCGATCTTCCGCGAATCCGGCGACCGGCTGCGGGAAGCCGCGCTCCTGCACAACCTCGGCGTCGCCTATTACATCCTCGGAGATTCCGAGCACGCGCTCGCCAACCTGGAGCCGGCGCTGTCGATCCGCCGCGAGGGAGGCGATAGGAGAGGCGAGGTCGCGACCGTGATTGAGATCGGTCAGGTGCACGTCCGGCTCGGGGACGATGCGAGAGCGCGCGAGCTCGGCCAGCGGGCTGCGGGTGTGGCGAGCGCAGCCGCGGATCGGAGGGGGGAGATGCTGGCGCGTCTGCTGCTGGGCCAGGTGGACCTCGCGGCCGGCGAGCCCGCGGCGGCCCTCTCGGAGCTGGCCCGGGCCCTCGACCTCGCCCGCACTCTGGAAGAACGGCTCGTCGAGGTCTCGATTCTGCAGCTCATGGGACAGGCGCACCTGGCCTCGAACGAGCCGGAGAAGGCCGGCGAGGTCCTGACGCGGGCGGTCGATCTCGGCCGCGTCCTCCAGACTCCGGCGCGCCTCGTAGGGCCGCTGACCCATCTGGCTCGCGCGGAGCGGCGGCTCGGCCGGCCCGCGGAAGCCCGCTTGCGGGTCGAAGAGGCTCTCCAGGTGATCGAGACGCTGCGCGCCACCGAGACGGACCCGGACCTGCGCGCCTCGTTCCTGGCTTCGCAGCGCGCCGCCTTCGAGCTCGAGATCGATCTTCTCATGGAGCTGGGGCACGCGCAGGCCGCGCTCGAGGTCAGCGAGCGCGCCCGGGCCCGCTCCCTGCTCGACCTCCTCCAAGAGGCGGGCGCCGACATCCGCGAAGGCATCGATCCCGAGCTGCGCGAACGGGAGCGCGCCCTGCTGGTGCGGCTGAACGCCAAGGCCGACCTGCTGGCGCGCCCGGCGGCCGAGGCGCGCCGACGCGCGGCCGAGGGCGAGATCCGCGCGGTGCTCGCCGAGCTCGCCCAGGTCGACGCCGAGATCCGCCGCCGGAGCCCGCGCTACGCGGCGCTCACCCGGCCGGCCCCGGCCACGAGCGGCGAGATCCAGGCCCTCCTCGACGGCGACACCCTGCTCCTGGAGTACGCGCTGGGCGAGGAGCGGAGCTTCCTCTGGGCGGTGGACCGCGATTCCGTGACCGGGTATGAGCTCCCGCCGCGGGAGCGGATCGAGGCGGCGGCGCGCGAGGTCCACGACCGGCTCGGCGTGCTCGCGCCCGGAGACGACCGCGTCGAGCAGGCCGCCGCGAGCCTGGGCCGGATGGTGCTGGCGCCGGTCGCCGGCCGGCTGGGCGAGCGCCGCCTCATCGTGGTCGCCGACGGCGAGCTGCAGTACATCCCGTTCGGGATGCTGCCGATTCCCGGCGAGCCCGATCCGCTCCTCTCCCGGCACGAGATCGTCAACGCTCCCTCCGCCTCCATCGTGGCCCTGCAGCGGCGGCTCGCCCGCCGGGAGCCGGCGCCGGGCATCGCGGCGGTGCTGGCCGATCCGGTGTTCGAGGCCGACGATCCGCGGGTGACGGCGGGAGCCGGAGCGTCATCCCCGGTCCGCTCCGTGTCCGGCGCCGGTCCGTTCCTCCGGCTGCCCTGGACCCGGCGCGAGGCCGAGGCGATCGCCACGGTCGTCCCGGCCGGCCGGTCGTTTCTGGCTCTCGACTTCCGGGCGAGCCGCGAGACCGCCCTCTCGCCGGAGCTCTCCCGCTACCGGATCGTCCACTTCGCGACCCACGGCATCATCGATTCCCGGACCCCTGCCCTCTCCGGACTGATGCTCTCCCGGATCGGCGAGCACGGAGCGCCGCGCGAGGGATTCCTCGGATTGCGGGACGTCTACAACCTGCGGCTCGGAGCCGACCTGGTGGTGCTCTCCGGATGCGAGACGGCGCTGGGCAAGGAGGTCCGTGGCGAAGGCCTGGTGGGATTGACGCAGGGCTTCCTGTACACCGGCGCGAAGCAGGTCGTCGCCAGCCTCTGGCGGGTCGAGGACCGGGCGACGGCGGAGCTGATGGCTCGTTTCTACCAGGGCCTCCTCGTCGAGGGCCGCGCTCCGGCCGCGGCCCTGCGCCAGGCGCAGCTCGCCATAAGGCGGGAGAAGCGCTGGCGCTCTCCCTACTACTGGAGCGGTTTCGTGCTCCAGGGCGACTGGGAGTGAGATAGCCGGCGCCCCAGGGACACTTCAGATCAGGACGCAGGCAATTCCGCCGCGTCCTCGAAGAACGAAGGAGAGATGGACATGGCCGCCTTGGCATTTACGATCACGGGGTGGATACGCGGTGACGGATGTCCGCTTCCGATGGACGGCTTCCCGATCGGCGGCGGTCTGCTGATGGGATCCCGGACAGAACCGGATGCCTTCACCGTCGTCCACACCCTCGTCTGGCTGGATGGAAATGCCAAGCCGTGCTGGATTGAGGGCCTGAGCCTGGGAGAGACCCCGACGACCGCGGTTCACTTCGGGCAGGAGACATACCCATGTGAAGTCACGGTCACCCTGGACGGGACAACCCTGCACGGGACACTGACGCTGCCCTACGGGGGCGACGGCAATGCGGGCACCTTCACCGCCGAGTCGAGCGGTCCGCCCCCTCCTGACCCCTCGGAGGAGTGAGGAGGCTCCGCGGTAGAGACAGGCGCATCTCTCCCGGCTTCGGCTATCATGATCCCTCTTCCAAAGAGGGATCGGATGCAGACGAGCTCGGACCTGATGACGGATCTCGTCCGCCGGATCGTCGCCGGCGACCCGGCGGCGGAGGCCGAGCTGGTGCAGCGCTTCGACCGGGCGCTCTCGTTCCTGTTGCGGCGGCTGACCCGGGACGATGCCGCGGCGGAGGACCTGTACCAGGAGACCTTCCGGCTGGTGATCGAGAAGGTGCGGCGGGGGGAGCTGCGCGAGGCGGAGAGGCTCCCCGGGTTCGTGAGCAGCATGGCGAGAAACCTGTTCCTCGGCTCGGCCCGTCGCGACGTCCGGCGCCGGCAACGGCACGAGGACCCCGAGGCCGCGGAGACCGCGCCCGATCCGGCCCCGGGACAGCTCGCCGGGCTCCTCGCCAGGGAGCGGGCCGCGACGGTCCGCCGGGTGCTGGCGGAGCTGAAGAATGAGCGCGACCGCGAGATCCTGTCCCGCTACTACATCGCGGACCAGGACAAGGAAGCGATCTGCCGCGACCTCCAGCTCTCCGACCTGCACTTCAACCGCGTGCTGTTCCGCGCCCGGCAGCGGTACAAGGAGCTGTACGAACAGCGGCAGGAGTGGCGGAAGGATGCCTGATCCCATGGACCACACCTACGTCGAAGAGCACGATCTCGTCGAGTCCTACCTCAAGGACCGGCTGAGCGAGAACGAACGGACCGCGTTCGAGGCTCACTATTTCGACTGCGAGATCTGTCTCGAGCAGTTGGAGACGGAGAGCGCTTTCAAGGAAGGGATGCTGCAGGCGGCGGCCGAGGATACGGTCCGCGCCACCGGCCTGCTCGCCGGTTTCGCCCTGCTCTCGCGGAGGCGCCGATTCGCCTGGGGAGGCGCCCTGTTGCTACTCCTGGCGCTCCCGCTCGGGCTCCTGATCGCGCGCAATCGCGGTCTCGAGCGGCAGTTGGAAGAAGCTCGGGCCACGGCTCCGGGCGAAGACCCGAGGATCGCCAGCCTCGAAGCCGAGCTGCGCTCTCTGCGGCAGACCGGAGCCGGTGACCGCAGCCGGCTGGAAGAGGAGCTCGTGAAAGAGCGTCAGGCCCGCGCCGCTGCCGAGCAGACCGCGGAGAAGACGGCCGGCCGTCCGCAGGTGAACGTTCCGGTCTTCCTGCTCGCCGCGGTGCGCAGCGGCGAAGAGGCCGGAAGGGAGCCGGTGAACCGTGTTTCGCTCCCTGCCGCGGCCGAGTCGGTCATCCTCACCCTGGAGCTCGCCACCGTCGACTTCCCGTCCTACCGCGCCGTGCTGCAGGAGGAAGGTGGCCGGGAGATCTGGCAGGCGGGCGGCCTGCGTCCGGACAGCCGGGATGCGCTGGTCCTCCTCCTTCCCTCCCGCATGCTGCCTCCAGGTGTCTACCGTCTGAGGATCGAAGGCAGGATTGAAGGCGGCAGGGGATTCGCGGTCGCGGAGTCTCCCTTCCGAGTCGTGCGGTAACTTTCGTCCGGGTGGAACGCCTGTTCCGGTGAAAGACAGGAGGTGGATCATGGCACCGCCAAGCAGAGATTCGGGGATCCTCACGGTCGCTGCCATTCGCGAGGCGAGCGGCAGGATTCTGTTCAACGAACGGCAGCAGATCTTCGCGTTGCCGGAGACCCAGGCCCGGGACCAGGTCTCCCGGCGCCTGTACGAGTCTCTGGAAAAGAAGATTCCGGTCAGGGCTCTTCTCGATCCCCGGCGGGGAGTCGTCACGAAGATCGATCCGCTGTCCGAGGGCGAGATCCAGGAATTCCGGCGCAGCCTGCCGCCGCTCGAGAAGCCGGAGAAGCTCTTGCGCGTCGACGTCTCGGACATCGATCCGACCCGGTTCAACGTCGTGGACGCCGTCCTCAAGGTCCCGGTCTTCAAGCTGTGCACCAAGATCGTCCCGAGCTACAAGAAGGCGAAGGAGATCTTCGACTACTGCGCCCAGCAGTCGTGCCATCTCCCCGGGCCGACGACGGAGTCGCCCTGCATTCCGTTCCAGTACGTGATCGATGGATGCTATGCCCGCGCGCACAAGATGCGGAAGATCATCACCGAGAAGTACGGCTACTGCTGCGAGAAGGTGTTCAGCTTCGCCACCGACAACGACGACGATCTCGCGGTGCAGGCGAACAAGTGGGGCGGGTGCTGCGTCACCTGGTGGTACCACGTCGCGCCGCTCATCCGGGTCCGGATCAAGATCCTCAGCTTCAATTTCACGCTTGCGATGGTGATCGATCCGGGCATGTTCGACAAGCCCGTGCTGCTGAGCTCCTGGCTGATGGCCCAGGAGAACGCAGCGTGCTCGGCCCATGCGCACGTGACCTCGTACTCGATCCAGCCCGGATCGGCGTACACGCCGATGTACACGACCGATCCGTCGTATACGTCAACGAACGCTACGCTGATCGCATATCAGAACCTCACGACCTGCTAGGCTGGAGAGGTGATCGTCCGGGAGATGACCGTTGCGAGCATCCGGGAACGTCCGGGGGCCGATTCCATTCGGGTGGCCTTCTTGGAATCGGCCCGCTTCTACGAGCTGCCGCGGTCGCACCCGGGCTTCGAGCGGATGCTGGCCTGCTTGCGGGAGGCCAGGGAGCAGGGGCGTGCGGTGAGAGTCAGGCTGCCGTCGGTGGAGAGCGGCGTCATCGAGGAGGTCGAAGCCCTGCTGGCCTGAAAGGACACCAAGGACACCAAGGACGGCAAGGACACCAAGGACAAAAGCCGGGCTTTCGTGTCCTTGAGGTCTTTGGTGTCCTTGCTGTCCTTTGAAGCTCCCGGGCTATGCGGAGCTCAGCGCCCCGGTCAGCAACGCATTGACCAGCTTGGGATTGGGCTTGCCGCTCCCCTGCGCCGCCTGCTTCATCACCTGTGCCATGAGGAAGCCGAGGACGCCGGTCTGTCCTGAGCGGTAGCGCTCGACTTCCTTGGGATGCGCGGCGATCACGTTCTCGACGATCGGCAGGAGCTGGGGGCGCATCTGCTCGAGCAGCTCCAGCTCCTCCGGCGAGAGCGGCTCGGGAGCCTTCTCCTCCTTGACCTTCTCCTTCTTCGGCTCGGCTGGCTTCTGGGGAGCGGCTTTTTGCGCCTCCGGTGCCCAGGAGTCTCGCAGGGGGACGATGCGGTTGAAGACCAAGTGGTCGGGCCGCGAATCTACCGGATCGCGGAAGAAGTAGCCCTGCCGCTCGAACTGCAGGCGCTCTCCCAAGGCCGGGTCGGCCGCCGCTGGTTCGAGGCGGCTGTCGGTGAGCGTTTCGAGGGAATCCGGGTTGAGGGTGGCTTCGAAGCCCTCCTCGGCGAGGTCGGGTCGCTCGACCCGGAACAGGCGGTCGTAGAGCCGCACCTCGACCGGCACCGAGTGCTCCGCGGAAACCCAGTGCAGGGTGCCCGGGACCTTGCGACCGTCCGGCGCCGAGCCGCCGCGGGTGGCGGGATCGTAGGTGCAGCGGACCTCGACGACTTCGCCGGTCGCAGGGTCCTTGACCACGCTCTCGCAGCGGATGAAGTAGGCGTAGCGCAGCCGCACCTCGCGGCCCGGGGAGAGGCGATGGAACCCCTTCGGCGGAACCTCCGCGAAGTCGTCCCGCTCGATGTAGAGGACGCGCGAGAAAGGCACCTTCCGCTCCCCCTCCCTGGGCACGTCGCGGGGGTAGAACGGCGCGTCCAGCTCCTCGACTTGGCCCTCGGGGTAGTTCTCGATCACCAGCTTGAGAGGCCGCAGCACGCAGAGCACGCGCGGCACCTGGGGGTTCAAGTCCTCCCGCTGGCAGTGCTCCAGGAAGGCGACGTCCACGGTGCTGTTCGCCCTGGCGACGCCCACCCGGTCGCAGAGGTCGCGGATCGCGGCGGCGGTGAAGCCGCGGCGGCGCATGCCGGCGATCGTGGGCATGCGGGGATCGTCCCAGCCCGCCACGAGCTTGCGCTCGACGAGCGACAGGAGCTTGCGCTTGCTCATCACCGTGTAGGTGAGGTTCAGGCGGGCGAACTCGGTCTGCCGCGGCGGCTCGGGGAAAGGCAGGGTGTCGACGAGCCAGTCGTAGATGTCGCGGTTGTTCTCGAACTCCAGGGTGCAGAGCGAGTGGGTGATGCCTTCGATGGCGTCCGAGAGCGGATGCGCGAAGTCGTAGAACGGGTAGATGCACCAGGCGTCGCCGCGGTGGTAGTGGGTGGCGCGCTTGATGCGGTAGAAGAGCGGGTCCCGCATCTTCATGTTGGGCGAGGCCATGTCGATCTTGCCGCGCAGCACACAGGAGCCGTCGGGGAGCTCGCCGGCCCGCATGCGGGCGAAGAGATCGAGGTTCTCCTCCACGGAGCGGTCGCGGTACGGGCTGGGCCGGCCGGGCTCGGTGACGGTGCCGCGGTACTCGCGGATCTCGTCCTCGTTGAGGCTGTCCACGTAGGCCTTGCCCATGCGGATCAGCTCGACGGCGAAGTCGTAGAGCTGCTCGAAGTAGTCCGACGCGTGGTAGAAGTGCTCGCCCCAGTCGAAGCCCAGCCAGCGCACGGCCTCCTGGATGGCGTCGACGTACTCCTGCTCCTCGGTCTCGGGGTTGGTGTCGTCGAGGCGGAGGTGGCACCTTCCGCCGTTCTCCAAGGCCAGGCCGAAGTTGAGGCAGATCGACTTGGCATGGCCGATGTGGGGATACCCGTTCGGCTCCGGGGGGAAGCGGGTGACCACCCGGCCGCCATACCTGCCGGCGGCGCGGTCCTGGGCGACCTTCTCGCGGATGAAGTCGCGGGGGGTAGTGGGGGTGTCGTCGGGCATCGCAGCGGTCCTCGTTGGAGCCCTGGAAGCTATCACAGGCGGTCCGTTGTAGAATGGGAAGGTGCCTGGGCACCGACCTGGTGGAGAGCCGATGCAGAAGACCGTTGCCGCGACAGACCTGGGGAAGCGTTTCCGTGCCGTCTTCGACGAGGTTACCGAAGACCACGTCCCCTATGTCGTGACCCGGGGTGAACAGCCCGAGGCGGTTCTCGTGCCGTACGAAGACTTCCAGCGGCTTCTGAAGCAGTCTGACTACGAGGTCTTGCGTCGTTTCGACGAAGTCCGTGCCCGGATCCGGGAGCGTACAGCCGGGTTCAGCGAGGAAGAGATCGCCGCCGATGTGGCCGCGGCCCGCGCTGAGCTTCCCGATTGATGCGCGTCGTCGTCGATACCAACATCCTGGTGCGGGCCATGCTGAACCCCGGCGGTTCGGTCGGTCCGGTGGTCGATCTCCTCCGCGACGGCAGCTACCTGTTCCTCTACTCGCAAGCGACACTGAACGAGTTGATCGACGTCCTGGGACGACCGCGGATGGTCCACCGTTATGGTCTCACGGCAGATGAGGTGGACGCACTCTGTGCTCTTGTAATCCGGCGGGGGGAGACCGTTCAGCCCAGCCGGATCGTCACGGCGTGCCGCGATCCGAAGGACAACAAGTTTCTGGAGGTCGCCGTTGCCGGTCGAGCCGATGTGATCGTGACCGGCGACGACGATCTGAAAGTGCTCGATCCCTTCGAAGGGATTCCCATCGTCGCGCCCTTCGAGTTCCTCCGTCTGCTGAGGCAATCTCTAGAAGCCAAGCTCTGAAGGCAACTTTCCGCAGACCGCCCCGTACCAACCTCCATCGCGAGGGAGAGGAGGTCTATCCGATGAAGACGTGGTGTGCCCCGGCTCTCCTGGCAACCCTCCTGCTCTCCGGCGCCGGTCTGGCCGCGGGGGCCGATTCGTCGACGGGGACGGACTGGCCGCAGTTCCGCGGTCCGCAGCAGAACGGGGTCTCTCCGGAGAGGGGATTGCTCCGGAGCTGGCCGGAGAGCGGCCCGAAGGTGCTCTGGAAGAAGCCGATCGGCAGCGGGTTCTCCACCGTGACCGTGGCGGGCGGCGCCCTCTACACCCTGGCGGTCGAGGGGGAGAGCGAGACCGCCTACCGCCTGCGTGAATCGGACGGCGAGGTGGTCTGGCGCGTCCCCCTGGGGCCGGTCTTCCCCGAGATGTTCGGCAACGGCCCGCGCTCGACGCCCATGGTGGACGGCGACGTGGTCTACGTGCTCTCGGCCACCGGACGGCTGCACGCCTTGCAGGCCCAGGACGGTTCCCGGCTGTGGGAGCTGGACTTCGTAAAAGACCTCGGCAGCACGATCCCGAACCGCGGGTTCGCCGCCTCACCGCTCGTGGACGGCGACCTCCTGATCGTGGAGGCAGGCGGCTCGCAGGGCCGGGCGATCCTCGGCCTGGACAAGAAGACCGGCAAGATCCGCTGGTCCGCCCTCGACGGCAAGCCCGGCTACGTCACACCGGTCGCCGTGACCATCGACGGCGTCCGCCAGTACGTGTTCATCCGCACGATCGAGGCCGACATCGTCTCCGTCCTGCCGGACGGCAAGGTGCACTGGCGCTACCCCTGGAAGATGGGAGCCATCGCCTCTCCGCTGTTCCTCTCCCCGAACCGGATCTTCGCGTCGGCGTCCGAGGACATCGGCTCCGTGCTGCTGGAGATCGACAAGGGCACGGTCAAGGAGGTCTGGAGCAACCGGCTGATGAAGAACCACTTCAGCTCCTCGGTGCTGTACGAGGGGCACATCTACGGCTTCGACAACGCGAGCCTCAAGTGCATCGTGGCCGCCACGGGTGAGCAGAAGTGGGTCCAGCGCGGCTACGGCAAGGGCTCGCTGATCACGGCGGACGGCCTGCTCTACATCCTGAGCGACCAAGGTCAGCTCATCCTCGCCGAGGCCACGCCAGCGGGCTTCGCGGAAAAGGGCCGGATCAAGATCATGGAGGGCAAGACGTGGACCTCGCCGGTGCTCTCCCACGGCCGGCTCTACCTGCGGGACGAGGACGAGATGATCGTCCTCGACGTGCGCACCCCGGCGGCAGCGAAGGAGGCGAAATGATCCGCAGGCTCTTCCTGATCCTTCTCCTCCTGGCCCCGACGGCCGGCGCCGCCGGCGCTCAATCGCTCGACGAGGTGCTCGCGAAGCACGCCGCAGCGCACGGCGGCCTGGAGCGGTGGCGCGCGGTCAATACCCTGATCATCACTGGCGTCGAGGTCGCGTTCAGCACCGCCGCGCCCTTCGTCTACGAATGGCGGCGGCCGGACTCGTCCCGTTTCGAGCATTCGATCCTCGGGAAGAAGATGACCATCGGCCACGACGGCACGGTCACCTGGTGGGTCCACGAGCTCTTCGAGATCACGAAGCCGACGGCCGTTTCCGAGGGCGCCGTGCTCGCCCGGCACATGGCCGAATTCGAGAGCCCGCTCATCGACGCGGCGGCCAAGGGCCACAAGGTGGAGCTCCTCGGCAAGGACGAGGTTGACGACCAACCCGCCTGGAAGCTCAAGGTGACCCGCAAGGACGGGTTCGAGGAGACCTGGTATCTCGACCCCGCCACCGGCCTTGAGCTGGCGCGCTTCGACACCACCCTCGACCTGCCCGAGGCCAAGGAGCGCTGGACCTACTACTCGGACTTCCGCCCGGTCGACGGGCTGGTGATCCCTCACCGCCAGGACCAGGAGTACTCCATCCGCCACGTCTCGTTGACGATCGAGAAGGTGCAGATCAACCCGGAGATCGATCCCGGGCGGTTCCAGATGAAGTAGAGTCTGCTCCATGCTGAGAGCCAGCCTTCTCGCGTTCCTTCTCCTGGCTTCGACGACTCCGGAGGCGAAGATGACGGACCGTGCGACGGGGACCTTCGAGGTCAAGATGGCCCCGCAGGAAGCAACCGAGAGCCCCGGCGTCGGCCGGATGCTGCTCGACAAGCAGTTCCACGGCGACCTGGAGGCGACCAGCAAGGGCCAGATGCTGACCGCCATGACGGCAGTCCAGGGCTCGGCCGGCTACGTCGCGATCGAGCAGGTCACCGGCAAGCTCAAGGGGCGCGCGGGCACCTTCGCGCTCCAGCACCAGGGCATCATGAACCGTGGCGAGCCGCAGCTCTCGATCACCGTCGTCCCCGACTCCGGCACCGGCGAGCTGGCGGGTCTGTCCGGCAGGATGGAGATCGTCATCGAAGGCGGGAAACACTCCTACGTCTTCGAGTACACGATCGCGGAGGTAAAAAAGTGATCGGTCGCATCTGGCACGGCTGGACCGCGCCGGAGAACGCGGACGCCTACGAAGAGCTTCTCCGGCACGAGATCTTCGAAGGCATCAAAGGCCGCCAGATCGAAGGCTTCCGCGAGATCCAGCTCCTGCGCCGGAGCCTGGAGTCGGAGGTGGAGTTCACCACGATCATGTGGTTCGACTCCCTCGACGCGATCCGCGCCTTCGCCGGGGAGGATTACGAGGTCGCGGTGGTGCCGCCGAAGGCCCGGGTCCTGCTCTCGCGCTACGACGGGCGGTCGCAGCATTACGAGGTTCGGGCAGGCCTGAAAGCCTGACTGTGCGGATCGCCATCTCAGGCACTCACCACGCGGGCAAGTCCACGCTGGTCGAGGAGCTTTCCGCGGTCCTTCCTGGATACCTGACCGTGGAGGAGCCCTACCACCTCCTGGTGGAGGATGGCCATGGATTCGCGGAGATGCCGTCGGTCGAGGACTTCGAGCTGCAGCTCGAACGTTCCATCGAATGCCTGAGCGGTGACGAGCCGGATATCCTCTTCGACCGTTGCCCGATCGACATGCTCGGCTACCTGCTGGCCCTTGCAGCAGGCTTTCCTCTGAAGAAGTGGCTACCTCGCGTTCAGGCGGCGATCGACACGCTCGATCTGATCGTCTTCCTGCCTGTCGAGGAGAGGGACCGGATCGCTCTTTCTCCGTCGGAGGATGCGGACTTCAGATTGGATGTGGATCAGAAGCTGAAAGAGATCTACTTCGAGGACTCATTGGGGCTCGAGATGGAGGTGGTGGAAGTCGCTGGCACTCTCCGCGAGCGGGTCAGACAGGTTCTAAGCCGCCTTCGAGGCAAAGCCGCCCCGCTGTAGACTCTTCGAATGGCTATGGAACCGAGGGGTGACACAGCAAGACCGCCGGCCCCACCCTGAGGTGGGGCGGCGGAGGCGCAGGGACTCGGAGGCTTCAGTTCTGGGACGGGGTGTTCTCGGCGAAGTACTCGTGGCTGTCGGCGTTGTCGGTCGCCTTGTTCGCCCGCTTCGCGAGCTTCTTGCAGGCGGTCTGCCCGTAGGCCCAGTCGTCCGTGTCGGCGACCACGGTGAAGTGCGACATCTCGTGGATCAGCGTGCCGGCCTTCGAGTCGGTGCCGGTCGTCGGCGCCGAGCGGTAGGCGTTGCAGACGTGGATCGTGTACGGCTGGTTCTTGTAGACGTAGGCGTAATAGCTCTCGGTGCAGGTGCAGTCGATGGTGATCGGCTTGTTGAGGAAGGCGTCCTCAATTTTGACGAAGTGATTGGTCACGTCGCTGACGTAGGCGGTCGTCGGGCTGCCGAACCAGGTCGTGTAGCGCGGACCGACCGTGCTCACGGTGTGTGTCTGCATGTAATTCTTCGCGTTGGTCGAGTAGGAAGTCGAGCCGTTGATCGCGTTCGTCACGTTGTCGCTCGCGCCGCAGCCGACCGTGGTGACCGTCGCCTCGCCGACCAGGAGGTTCAGGGCGTTCCAGTCGACCCGCGGGCGCACCGGGGCGTCGCGCCAGACCGCCACGGCCTCCGAGCGGACCTCGTCCGCCGGCCCGCGGACCGCGGACGGCTGGCCCGCCGCCAGATCCACCCGGAACGAGATCAGGTACTCGCCGCCGTCGAGAAGATCGTAGTTGCGGCTGAGCTCAGTCTTGCCCTGGATCGACTTGCCCGGCGCGAGCCGGTAGAAGTCGGACGGTCCGAGGGCCGGACGCTTCACGAGCCGGCCGACGTACGGAGCGGGGCGCCCGTCCTGGGTGACCTCGAAGAGATCCGCTTCGAGAATCTGGCCCGGCACCTGCCACTTCGGAACGAAGACGGTTTCCTGCGTGTTGTTGGTGATCGTGACCTTCGCGACCAGGTCGTCGGTGGGCCCGAGCCACGTCTTGTCGACGTCGAGCCGCGCCTGGACGGCATGAGCGGCGGCAGCCGTGGTGAGCGCGAGGATTGCGGCAGCGAACGTGCTTCTGCGCATCGGAATAGCCTCCACGAGAAGTTCCGCCCAGGCCAAGGCACGGTGCGTGCGCTCCGCGGCGGCGAAACGGGGTTTCCTCTTCGATCGGATACGGCTACCTGAGAAGCGCGGAAATTGTCGGCCTTCCCCGATCCGATGTCAAGGGCCTGCCCGGCCGGCGTGTAGAATCAACTCATGCGAACCCCGGATGAAAGCAGCGGCGCCTGGCCGGCGCTTCCCCTGGCGGACTGGCAGGACACCTACGCGACGCTTCACATGTGGACGCAGATCGTCGGCAAGGTGCGGCTGGCGCTCGCTCCGCCCATCAACCACTGGTGGCAGGTGACCAGCTACGTCACGCCGCGCGGGCTCACCACCTCGGCGGTCCCTTATGGAACGCGCACGTTCGCGATCGATTTCGACTTCCTCGATCACGCGCTGCGGATCACCACGAGCGACGGCGGCATCCGCACGGTCCCGCTCCGGCCCCAGACGGTGGCGGACTTCTACGCCGCGGTGATGGACGCCCTGCGAGGGCTCGGTCTCGACGTCCCGATCTGGAGCATGCCGGTCGAGATCGAGGGACCGATCCCCTTCGAGCGCGATCTGACTCACTCGGCCTACGATCCGGACGCGGCGCAGCGCTTCTGGCGTGTCCTGGTGCAGACAGACCGGGTGCTCAACGTCTTCCGCTCCCGGTTTCTCGGCAAGGTGAGCCCGGTGCACTTCTTCTGGGGCGCGTTCGACCTGGCGGTCACCCGGTTTTCCGGGCGGCCCGCGCCGAAGCACGGTCCCACGCCCAACATCGCCGACTGGGTGGTGCAGGAGGCCTACTCGCACGAGGTGAGCAGCCTCGGATTCTGGCCGGGGGGAGGCCCCGTGCCCGAGCCGGTCTTCTATGCCTACGCCTATCCGGAGCCGGAGGGATTCAAGGAGGCGAAGGTCGAACCGGCCGGGGCGTTCTACAGCCAGGATCTCGGCGAGTTCCTCCTGCCGTACGAGGTGGTCCGCGCCGCGCCGTCGCCCGACGACATCCTGCTCAGCTTTGCGCAGAGCACCTACGAGGCGGCGGCAAATGCCGCGCGCTGGGACCGCGCCGCTCTCGAGCGGTGACAGGAAGCGATGACGGCTGATCTCGTCCGCACGAACCTGGGGCGCGCCTACCGGCTCGTCTTCCATCCGCAGCGCCTGCGGCGCGCCCGCAACTATCTGGCCTGGCAGCGGCAGGTCCGCGAGGATTGCCGCCGCGACGCGCTGCGGCGGGACAACCAGTCGCTCCTCCAGCGCGAGCTGCGCGAGCAGAGGACCGTGCTGGCGAGCCATCCGACCACTCTCATGCTGGGCCCGGCGAGCGTCTGCAACCTGCGGTGCCCGTTCTGCCCGACCGGAGCCGGATACGGAGATTTTCCGCGCACCGTTCTCTCGCCGGAGCAGTTCTCCCGCATCGTGGGCAACCTGCGGGCGGACCTGATCCAGCGCGTCGAGCTCTACAACTGGGGCGAGCCCCTGCTCAACCCGCACCTGGCGGATTTCATCCGCTTCTTCAGCGAACGGAAGGCGGAGACCGAGGTTTCGACCAACTTCTCGCAGCGCGACTACGACGAGACCTATCTCGCCACGCTGGTCGCCTCGGGGCTGTCCACCCTGATCGTTTCGATCGACGGCGCCACCCAGGAGACGTACGAGCGCTATCGCATCCGGGGCAACCTGGAGCGGGTGCTCGGCAACATGCGCCGCCTCGTGGCGGTCAAGCGGGAGATGCGGAGCGAGACGCCCGCGGTCGTGTTCAAGATGCTGTTGAACCGGCACAACCAGGACGAGGTGGAGGCCGCGGAGCGGCTCGCGCAGGAGCTCGGAGTGGCCTTCCTGCTCAACGAGAAGTTCTGGTGTCCGGACAAGGTGCGCGAGGAGTGGGCGGCGGGCGATGCCAGCGTCCCCTCGCCGCTCCAGGGTTACACGATCGAGCCCGAGGCGGTGATCAGCACGTACTGCCGCCAGCTCTGGGAGTCGGTGATCGTCACGGCGACCGGCGACGTGCACCCGTGCTGCCTCACGTACGAGCCCGAGCATGCCATCGGCAACCTCGCGGACGAGGACGTGATGGCCATCCGGAACAACGAGCGGGCCGTGTACCTGCGGCGGCTGGTCACCCGGGCCGACGTGCCGGCGCCCGAGTTCGAAAACTCCTGCGAGCACTGCTCGAGCCGCTGGTGCAAGGTGCGGGGGCGGCCAGCGCTTGAAAGGACTAAAAGGACGTAAAGGACCAAAAGGACTTAAGGGACTTAAAGGACAGCGGAGGACGTCCTTTGTCCCTTTCGTCCTTTAAGTCCTTTTGGTCCTTTCAGCCTTCACGCCTGTTGGCGAGCGAGAGCCCGGAGCCGATCCAGGTCGAGAGCACGGCTCCGATCAGGGCGAAGCCGAGGAAGCCGGCGACCGCGCCGCGGTAGAGGGCTGCCGCCATGAGCACGACGAGCAGGGCGGTGTAGCCGGCCATGAGCCGGCGGGGCCAGCCGGGACGGCAGCGGAAGACCGCGGTGACCGGCAGGATCAGGGCGGCGGCGCCCAGGGCGACGAGCAGCAGGGTCTGCGATCCCGTCACCAGGCCGGCGGCGAGCGCCGTGAGGGCCAGGCCGAGTACGCCTCCGAACCAGTTGCTCGCCTGCACCTGCTCGCGCGACAGCGCCAGCCTCCCAAAACGGTCGAGCCGCAGCAGCAGGTTGAACAGCGGGTCCGCTACCCAGGTCAGCAGCACGAAGGCCAGGTAGAGGAAGAGAATGGGGTAGAGGAACGGGGCGAGCGATGGCTGCGAGCGGGCCACCAGGCGCAGCAGCCGCGCTCCGAAGAAGAGCCCGAGGATCAGCCACATCTGAGAGCGGCCCTGCAGGCTTCCCAGCCAGAGGAAGAAGCGCAGGATCGGGCGGTAGATGGGATTGCGCGCCTTCATCGCCTCCACGATCCCGATGCGCGCGTACTCCATGTCCGGCTCGAGCCGCAGCGCTTCGCGGAAGTGCTCGATGGCCTCCTTCGGACGGCTCTCGCGCAGCAGGGTCCAGCCGCGGTTGGCGTGCGTGAAGGCGTTCTCGGGATCGCGCGCCAGGGCGTCGTCGAGGGTGGAGTGGGCCTCGACGGTCTTGCCCGTGTGGGTGAGGATCAGGGCGCGCAGGTTCGTGCATCCGGCATGGTCCGGGTCGAGCTCCAGGCCCTGCTCCACGGCGGCCATGGCCTCGTCCCAGCGGCGCTGCTGGACGCGGATGGAGGCCAGGGCCGCGGGGTAGTCCGCGTCCTCGGGGTCGAGCCGGATCGCTTCCTGGAAGGCGGCCGCGGCCGGCTCCAGCCGGTCGCGATGGTCCAGCACCTGGCCCAGATGAAAATGGCTGAAGGCCGCGTCCGGGGCGAGCGCCACGGCCTCCCGCGCCTCGCGCTCGGCCTCGGGGAGGCGCTCCTGCTTCATCAGGCAGAAGGCGAGCAGGGCGTGGGCGAGCGAGTCCTGGTGGTCGTCGGTGAGCTGGCGCCGCAGCTCCTTTTCGGCCAGGTCGTAGCGCCCCTGCCCGAGGAGGAGCGTGGAGCGCTCCAGCCCCCCTGCGGGGATCACAGCTTCAGGTACCTCCGGACCTCGTCGTAGATCCCCTCCTGGTTGGCGTAGAGCACGTAGTTGCGCGCCGTGGCGAACCACTCCGCCGTGGAGGCGCGCACCTTGGACGCCGCTTCGAGCAGGTCCTTCGAGGTCAGGGGATGGGCGACTCCGGAGCGCATCGCCTCCATGAGCTTGCCTTCGACGGCGCGGTCCACGACGGCCTGGAGGTCGGCGCCGGAGAAGTCGGCGGTCTTCTTCGCCAGGTGCTCGAAGTCGATCCTCTCGGCCGGCTTGCCGCGCAGGAGCAGGCGCAGGATCTCGGTGCGGCCGGGGAGGTCGGGCGGCGGCACGAAGATGACGCGGTCGAAGCGCCCGGGCCGGCGCAGCGCCGAGTCGAGGTGCCAGGGCGCGTTCGTGGCGGCCAGGATGAGCACGCCCGAGTTCGAGCCGCGCACGCCGTCGAGCTCGGCCAGGAACTGGTTGATGATCTGGCGCACGGCGCTCGTGCGCAGGTCGGTGCGCTTGGCGCCGAGGGCGTCCACCTCGTCGAAGAAGAGCACGCACGGCTTCTTGGTGCGCGCCTGCTCGAAGATCGCGTGCAGATTGCGCTCGCTCTGGCCGAGCCACATGTCGAGCACGTCGTGGATGCCCACGGCGAGGAACGGCGAGCGCACCTCGCCCGCCGTGGCGCGGGCGAGAAACGTCTTGCCGCAGCCCGGCGGACCGTAGAGGAGCACGCCGCCACCCACCTGCTTGCCGTAGGCGGCGAAGAGCTCGGGATGCTTCATCGGATGGATGATCTTGAGGCGGATCTCCTCCTTGAGCGGCTCCAGCCCGCCCACATCGGCGAAGGAGATGGTCGGCGTCTCGGGCTCGATCCGCACGGGGCCCGGCTCGTCCTCGTTACGGAGCGAGATCCGGGACGGTCCGCGGCCGGCGGGCACGTCGTCGTCGTCATCCGGCTCGATCTGATCGGCGAAGGCCTCGTCCGCCAGGGAGGGATCGGCCGCGACCGCCTTGCCGTACTCCTCGCGCGCCCGCTCCACCTGGCCGAGCTCGAGCAGCACGTCGGCGGCGAGGCGGTGGGAGCGCCCGCGGATGCGGTCGGAGGGCGATCCGAGCTGGCGCAGCAGGAAGAGCGCCTCGGACGAGCGCTTCTGCCGGTGGAGCACCCGCGCCAGCTCGACCTTGGACTCCTCGTCCTCCGGCTCGATCCGCAGCGCCTCGCGGAGCTCCGCCTCCGCTTCGCTCCAGCGCTGCGCCTGGGCCAGGACCTCGGCCAGGTGGCGGCGCAGCGGCAGGTTTTCCGGCGAGACGCGGAGCGCCTGCCGCAGGGCGTCGATCGAGGCTTCGCCGAAGGACATCGGGCTCCTCAGGAACGCGTCCAGCGCAGGTCGATGTCGTCGCGGTCGCCCAGGGCGTTGCGCAGCACCCGCACCAGCTCGGGATCCGCGCCCGCGCTCTCCAGCAGGTCCACGGTCGAGCGGTTCACGTAATAGTCGTCGTCGTCCGAGGACTCCTCTTCGAGGTGGTCCACGAGGAACTGGAACTGGTCGTCGGTGAGGATGCCGACCTCGGCACCGGTCTGCTTGTCGAACAGCTGAACCATGGGAATGTCCTCCTCTTTCGGGGTGATTCTATAGGCAGGCGTCTGGAAGGGAAGAGGCGGGTCTGGTATCCTACAAGGCTAGTCTGAATAGCAAACCGTCAATGCAGGGGGTCTGTATGAAGCGCACGTTCCTGTTCTCCATCCTGTTCCTGATCGCGGCGGCCCGGATCGCCTCGGCGACCTCGGTGCTGCCGATCCGGGACAGCTCGCTCGCCGACCAGGCGGCCGTGATCGCCGAAGGCACGGTGACCGGTGTAAATCCCGCGGGCACCTCGCCCGGAGTGGCGCGGCCTGCCACCGAGTACCGGCTGCGGGTCGAGCGTCTGGTCAAGGGCGACCTTCCAGGAGGCTCCCTGGTCGTGCGGGTGCCCGGCGGCGCCGCGGCCAACGGCCTCAAGCTGAAGATCTGGGGCGCTCCGGAATTCCGCATCGGCGAGCGGGCGCTGGTCTTCCTGGTGGCGAACGCGGACGGCTCGTACGGACCGCTGCACCTCGCGCAGGGCACGTTCCACGAGATGCTCTCGGAAGGCCGCCGCCTGGCCGTGCGCGATCTTTCCGAGGTCTACGAGGTCGAGGCCGACGCGGCCGAGGGCGTGCGCGACCTGGAGCGCTTCGGCAACTGGCTGGCCGACCGCGCCGCGGGCGTGGAGCGCGAGGCCGATTACTTCGTCGCGGCGCCGAAGATGGGCGTGGCGTGGGAGGCGTTCACCTACCTCGGCGGGATCAAGCAGCGCTGGCTGGAGTTCGACCGCGGCCAGGACGTCCTCTGGAAGGCGCATGCCGCCGGCCAGGTCGGCCTCCCCAGCGGCGGCTTCGACGAGTTCCAGGCCGCGCTCGCGTCCTGGAACAACGATTCGGCGACGAACATCCGCTACAGGTACGACGGCACCTCCACGGCCACCGCCGGGTTCAAGGACTTCGACGAGATCAACGTCATCCTCTTCGACGACGTGAACAACGACGCTCCGGGCTCGTTCTCCTGCCCCACCCCGGGCCGCGGCGAGGGCGTACTGGCGATCGGCGGCACCTGGTTCGACGACAGCACGACGCCGGCGACGATCGGCGGCGCCGACATCGTGATCAACAACAACTCGATCTGCTGGTTCACGACCAGCAAGCGGGCGGAGCAGATCTACGGCCATGAGCTGGGACACACGCTCGGCCTGGGCCACTCCTGCGGCGACGCCAGGAGCGGCCCGTGCGACACGACCGACAAGGAAGAGGCGCTGATGCGGGCCACCGCGCACGGGGACGAGCGCGGCGCCACGCTCCAGAAGGACGACAAGGCCGGCATCCTGTCGCTCTACCCCGACTCGAATGGCAACTCCGGCAAGCCGATCGCGCCCTCCGATCTGGCGGTCGAGAGCGTCACGCGCACCTCCGTCCACCTCGTCTGGTCCGACAACTCGAGCAACGAGAACTTCTTCCTGGTCGAGCTGAAGAGCGGCTCGAAGTTCAAGTCGGTCGGCAAGACCAAGAAGAACGCCACCTCGTTCACCGTCACCGGGCTCGCCGCGGGCAAGAGCTACACCTTCCGGATCACCGCGAAGAAGGGGAACAAGGCCTCCTCCTCGGAGACCATCACGGTCCAGACGCTGGACTGATTCACCTCTGTCCTCTCGACAGGACGTTTGCCACGGCCTCGCGGGAAACCGCGGGGCCGTTTCATTTTGTTGAAATGGTGAGACTTACGATCGCAGCCGCCCTCGATTCCCGCCCTGGCACCGCCGTTGCTCTGTGGGAATTTTCAGAACGTCTCGACGACAGGAGACGCAAGGAGATGAAAATGACGAGCAAGCGATCGCATGCGATCTGGGTGCTGGCCGGCCTGCTGGTGGCATCCGCCCCGGCCTGGGCACAGCGGGGTACGTACGAGAGGGATGGAGCGTTCCGGATCCACATCGGCGACTTCCAGCCGGAAGGCGACTCGGAGTACTGGGACGACAAGTTCGAAGACTTCACGGGCGACATCGACGACTTCGAGAACGTCACGTTCGGCGCCGACTACCTGCTCAGCCTGAACCGGAACCTGGGGCTGCTCTTCTCGGGCAACTACTACCAGGGGGACCGGACGCAGGCCTACCGCGACTTCGTGGACAACTTCGGCAACGACATCCGGCACGACACCACGCTGGAGATCACCTCGCTGACCGCGGGCCTTCACTTCAGCTTCCTCGGGCCGAACGCGCCGATCATTCCCTACGTGGGCGCGGGCGGCGGCCTCTACGTCTGGCGGCTGGAGGAGGATGGCGACTTCATCGACTTCGGCACCGTGAACGACGAGATCTTCTCCGCCAGCCTGCAGTCCGAGGGCGAGGCCTTCGGCTACTACGGGCTGGTGGGGCTGGAGGCGCCGATCACCCCCCGCATCTCCGTGTTCGGGGAGGCGCGCTGGACGCGGGTCGATGACGAGCTGGACGGCGACTTCGAGGGGTTCGGAGACATCGACCTCTCGGGCCGGGAGTTCGTGGCCGGGATTTCGTGGAACCTGTGAGAGCCCTCACCCCCTAACCCCCTCTCCCATCGCACTCCCCCCAACCGAGAGAGGGGGGACCGGAAAAAGAAAAAGCCGGCGGGTCGAACCGCCGGCCTTTTTTTGTTACTGAGGCCCCGGCTGCGTTCCCCCTCTCCCGGGGGTTGTGAGGGCGATGGGAGAGGGGGCCAGGGGGTGAGGGGTCAGTGCAGTGCCAGGCTCGCCGCATCTCCGAACGACAGGCGGCCTTCGCGGTAGGTGGCGCCGCGGAGGGTCAGGGCGAGAACGTCGCCCAGCTCCCCGGCGAAGTGGATGTGGATGGTGTCGACCACCTCCTGCGGCAGGTCCTCGAGGTCGGCCTCGTTGTCCTTGGGAAGCAGGACCTCGGTGAGGCCGGCGCGCACCGCGCCGAGGACCTTCTCCTTGACGCCGCCGATCGGCAGCACCCGGCCGGAGAGCGTGATCTCGCCGGTCATGGCGATGTCGTGGCGCGCCGGACGGTTCGAGAGGGCGGAGATCAGGGCCGTGGCCATGGTCACGCCGGCCGAGGGGCCGTCCTTCGGGATCGCTCCGGCCGGCACGTGCACGTGCACGTCGCGGTCGAAGCAGCTCTCGGGGATGCCGAGCGAGTCCGCGTGCGCCCGGGCGTAGGTCCAGGCGGCGCGCGCCGACTCCTTCATCACGTCGCCGAGCTGGCCGGTGAGCACCAGGTCGCCCTTGCCGCGCATGGTCGAGGCCTCCACGAACATGATGTCGCCGCCGGTCGGCGTGTAGTACATGCCCGTGGCGACGCCCACCTGGTCCTGTCCCGCCGCGCGCTCCGGGTGGATCCTGGGCCGGCCGAGGAGCTCGCGCACCCTGGCGCGGTCGATCGTGATCCGCTCCTCCTCGCGCGCCGCGATCTTCCGCGCCACCTTGCGCGACAGCTTGCCCATCTCGCGCTCGAGCTGCCGCACGCCGGACTCCCGGGTGTAGCCGGTGATGGTCTCGCCGATGGCCTCGTCGGTGATGTCGATCTGCTCCGTAGAGAGGCCGTTTTCCTTGAGCTGCCGCGGCACGAGGAAGCGGCGCGCGATCGTCCGCTTCTCCTGCTCGGTGTAGCCGGAGAACTGCACCACCTCCATCCGGTCGAGCAGCGGCCCGGGGATGTTCTGGATGAAGTTCGCCGTGGCGATGAACAGCACCTCCGACAGGTCGAACGGCACGCCGAGGTAGTGGTCGGTGAACGAGTCGTTCTGCGCCGGGTCGAGCACCTCCAGGAGCGCGCTCGCCGGGTCGCCCTGGTAGGAGACGCCGAGCTTGTCGACCTCGTCGAGGAGGAAGACCGGGTTCTTGGTGCCGGCCTGCCGCATGCCCTGGATGATGCGGCCGGTCATGGCGCCGACATAGGTGCGCCGGTGGCCGCGGATGTCGGCCTCGTCCCGCACTCCGCCCAGGGAGATGCGCACGTACTTGCGCCCCATGGCCCGCGCGATCGACTTGGCGACCGACGTCTTGCCGACGCCCGGAGGACCCACGAACAGCAGAATCGGTCCTTTGGAGCTTCTCGCGTCCTTGCTGTCCCTGGTGTCCTTGCTGTCCTTGTCGTCCTTCTCTTCCGCGGCTTCCGCTTCCGCCGCCGCCTTCTCCCTCGCCTCCTCCTCCATGCGGAGCTGGCGCACCGCCAGGAACTCCAGGACGCGGTCCTTCACATCGCCGAGGGCGTAGTGGTCCTCTTCGAGGATGCGCGCGGCCTCGGGGATGTCGAGGTGCTCGGGGCTGCGCTCGTTCCAGGGCAGCTCGGAGATGGTCTCCAGGTAGTTGCGGATGACCTGGGTCTCCATGGCCTCGCGGCCCATGCGGCCGAGGCGGGCGAGCTCGCGGTCGACCTCCTTGCGGGCGTCGGCAGGCAGGTCGAGCTTGGCGAGGCGCTCGCGGAGGTCCTCCATCTCGTTGCCGGTCTCGCCCTCGCCGAGCTCCTTCTGGATGGCCTTGAGCTGCTCGCGCAGGAACATCTCGCGCTGCCGGTCGCCCAGCTCTTCCTGGACGCGGCTCTTGATGTCCTCCTGCGCCTCGTGCACCTCGAGCTGGCGCTGGACATGGAGCAGGACGCGCCGCAGCCGCTCCTCGACGGAAAGGGTCTCGAGCAGCATCTGGCGCTGCTTGGTGGGCACGTCGGTATAGGCGGCCACGATGTCGGCGAGGCGGCCGGGATCGGTCACGCTCTCGAGCACCTGGTGGACGACCTCCTCGGGCAGGCCCGACTTGGTGCCCAGCTCGGCGGCGCGCTCACGCGTTTCGCGGAAGAGGCCGACGAACGCCGGGTCGTCCACGTTGAGGGGCCGCATCTCGTCGGCCTCGCGCACGGTGGCTTCGAGATGGCCGTCCTTCTCGATGATCCGCATGGCGATACCGCGGTGCTCACCCTGCAGCAGGAGCTGCATGCCGCCGAGCCCGCGCTGGATCTGGCCGATCCTGGCCACGGTACCGATGGTATGAAGAACTTCCGGCGTCACCTGCGGGATGTCTTCCCGTTGCGACACCGCGAAGACCAGGCGTTCCGGGGTGGCCAGCGCCGCCTCGATGGCCCGGAGCGTGGCAGGCTTCCCCGCGTTGATCGGCGCGGTGACGCCCGGGAACAGCACGAAGTCCCGCAAGGGGAGCACGGGAAGCGTCATTCTCTCGGACATTGTGTCTCCTCAATCCTTTCTCGCCCAGCCGGAAGTTCAGGACTGAACGATTCGCACACCTTCCAACAGGCCTGGGATGGACAGCATTCCAAACCTGAGTTCGCGGTACTCAGAGTAACTCTTCTGGGGAGATCAGGGAAGGGGAGAGGGTTGCTTCTTGAGTACGAGCGACTCATCATTTCTACCGCCCGGGCCTCGCTCAGGCCATGGAAAGGGGAAGGGAGCAAGGAGTGTGCCGGGGAAAAAGAGCTCCCTGTGCCTGCCCGAGCCGCTCGGGAGCTTGCCCGAGACTCTCGGGCGCACACCCGAGCCGCAAATACTGTTGCTCGAGGCGCTCGGGTCGATACCCGAGTTGCAAATACTTAAGCCCGAGCCGTGCGGGCAGCAACCCGAGTCGCAAATACTGGAGCCCGAGCCGTCCGGGCTCGCACCCAAGCCGTCCGGGTGCTCGCCCGAGGCGCTCGGGTGCGTGCCCGAACCGTCCGGGCTCTCGCCCGAGCCGTCCGGGTCGCTGCCCGAGGCGCTCGGGTCGCTGCCCGAAGGCGCTCGGGTCGCTGCCCGTAGACGCTCGGGCGCTTGCCCGAGAGGCCCGGGCGCTTGCCCGAGAGGCCCGGGTGCTCACCCGCGTCGCAGGGGTGCTTGTCCGCAGCTCTCCCTGCGCCTTGCTTTTACGCTTCCTCCTGGAAGTTGAGAGCCGGGTCCGTCTATCTCCTTTCATGGAGGAGACATCAATGGCGAAATCCAAGGGGGCATCGAAAAAAGTGGGCAAAAGCACTCCGGGGGGCGCCGAGCCCCTCGTCTCCGGCGCCGTGCCCTACCGGCCCAGGCTGACCAAGGAGCAGGCGCGGAGCGCGGTCGAGAGCAACGCCGGGTCGCGCATCCGGCTTGCCAATTACCGCCCCAGCATCACTCCCTTGACCAAGAAAGAGAAGGAACTGCTGATCGAGCAGGCCCGGGCGATGCTGGAGCTCGTCTATGTTCACCTGCCGCTCAAGCGGGCCATTCACACCATCGATCCGCTTCAGCGCCTGCGGCTGCTCAAGCTCCGGCACGAGGGCATGCAGGAACGGGCCTTCCAATCCGAGATGATCAGCATCTTCATCAGCCTGCGCGACCTGCACACCAACTATGTGCTGCCGGCCGCCTACCGGACGAAATTCGCGTTTCTGCCCTTCCGGATCGAAGAATTCACCGAGAATAAAGAGCGGAAGTTCGTGGTGTCCTGGGTATCCCCGGTGAGCACCGACCGCAACCTGAAGGAAGGAATGATCGTCACTCACTGGAACGGCAGCCCGGTCGATCTGGCGGTAGCCCGCAACGCCGAGCGGGAGGCTGGCAGCAATCCCGAAGCCCGGCGCGCGCAGGGGATCGACGCTCTGACTCTCCGTTGGCTGGGCATGTCTCTGCCCCCGGATGAGGACTGGGTGACTCTGACCTACACCGACGGAGCCAGAACCTATGAGTCGAAGTTTCACTGGGAGGTGGTGGACTCCTCGTCTCTGGAGGGTCTCCTGGCCGGGCTCATCGGCAGAGCCGGGCTGGGGCAGGCATCCGCGGGCTGGGGCATCGACCTGAAGACGGCTCTCCTCCAGAGGGTCCGGAAGGCGCTCTTCGATCCCCAGGCGATCCAGGTGGAGGAGGAGGCAGAGGAACACCGGAAAGGGTCGCCGGCTGCGGCCTTCAAAGTGCCAAGCCCGGTGCGGGCAGAGACCAGTAACTTTGCCGATGTGTTCCCCCGCTGCGGACCGGTGGACACTCCCTCCGGAACGTTCGGGTATATCCGCCTCGGGTCGTTCGCGCCGAAAGACGGAGACATCGATGGCGCGGTGCGGGAGTTCGCCCGTCTTCTTACCCTGATGCCTCCGACCGGGCTGATTCTCGACGTCCGCGGCAACGGCGGAGGATACGTCAACTTCGGCGAACGCATCCTGCAGATGCTCACTCCGCGGACGATCGTCCCCGAGCCCTTTCACTTCTTGACCACGCCATTGAACCTGGACATGTGCCGAGTGACGCAGTGGCTGAATCAGTGGGTAGATACGGTCGCTCAAGGGATCGAGACCGGAGCCAGTTTCTCACAGGGCTTCCCCCTCACTCCGCCGGAAGAGTGCAACGACATCGGGCAGGTGTACCAGGGGCCGGTGGTGCTGATCATCGATGCTCTCTGCTACAGCACCACGGACATATTCGCCGCCGGATTCCAGGACCATGAGATCGGGACGACCATCGGCGTCCACAAGAACACCGGCGCGGGCGGGGCCAACGTCTGGGACCATGAGGATCTCCAGGTGTTGACGCTGCCTAGCAACCCCTTCCTCTCTCTGCCCAAGGGGGCCGGGATGCGGGTCGCGGTCCGTCGCTCCACACGTGTCGGTACACGCTCCGGTGTCCCGCTCGAGGACCTCGGAGTGGTACCCGAAGAACATCATCCCATGACTCTCAACGATGTGTTGAACCACAACGTCGATCTGATCGCCTTTGCTGCCCGGATCCTGGCGCACAAGGAGAAGCAGGCCCTGCGGCTGACCATGGCCGCTGAAGCGCCAGCCCAAAGGCTGGAGGTCGAAGTCGACAACTTCGATCGCCTCGATCTCATGATTGGAGATCGGCCGCTTCTCTCGCGCAACGTGACCTCGGGAAAGAGTGAGATCACTCTCCCTGAAGTGATCCAGCCTGGCAGCCTGCTGATCGGGAGGGGCTACCGCTCGGGCAATCTGATCGTAAGCACACGACTGGCGATCTGAACGCTTGCCCGGGCAACATTCCGCGAACCGTCCGTCTAGCGCCTGTACTCAATATAACGCGCCGTTTCGTCGGCGACATCCCGCCCGCAGAGGCGCTCGACCACGTAGAAGGCCATGTCGATGCCCGAGGCGACGCCGGCGGAGGTGATGACGCCGTCGTCGACCACCCGCAGCTCGCGCTGGACCTCCGCGCCCGTACCGAGCGACTCCAGGAGGTCGAGCGCCGCCCAGTGGGTGGTGGCGCGCTTCCCTTGGAGAAGGCCGGCCTTGCCCAGGAGGAGCGAGCCGGTGCAGACCGAGGTGACCTGCCGGGCCGCCGCGGCGCTGCGGCGGATCCAGTCCAGGGTCTCCTCGTCCTGGAGGAGGGGGCGGGTGCCGAACCCGCCGGGGACGACCAGCAGGTCGATCCGGGGAGCGTCCGCGAAGTCGTGATGGGGGACCACGATCAGCCCGCCGGTCGCGGTGACCGGGTCCTTGGACTTCGCCACGGTGAAGACGTGGAACGGAGCGCTGTCCTCCGACCGCCGGGACTCCGGCCCGGGGACCGTCCGGGTGCGGGAGAAGACCTCGAACGGTCCCGCGAAGTCGAGGACCTCGACGTTGTCGAAGATCAGGATGCCGACAGTCTGGCGGGTCATGGGGTACCGGACCGCCTGCGCTCCAGGGCGGCCATGAGCGCGCCGAGAGCGGCGCCGGCGCCGACTCCGACGGGGATGTTGTGCAGCGCGACACCGAGGCCGGTGCCGATCGCGATGCCGATGGCGATCCAGCGGGCTGGTCTTCTCATGGCGCGAGTCTAATCCTACTTTGTCAGGTCCCGGGCGGGGGTGGCGCCCCTTGCGGGCGCAGGCCCGTAGCCCGGGTTTCAACCCGGGGGCCTGTTCGCGTTGTCTCGTTGCCGCGCCCCTTCAGGGGCGATGGCACGGTGGTGGAGGAAGGCCGCCCGTGCTGTGGAGCTCGCGGTGACAGGGCTGTGCCGCTCCGCCCTCGCCGTCGCCCCTGAAGGGGCGTGGGTCGGATGGGCGCCTGGAGCCCCGGGTTGAAACCCGGGGCTACGCGCCCGCGCCCCCAAGGGGCGCCTCTCGCGCTCCTACAGGGCGCGCGCACTCTTCCTCCTCGACATGCCTGGTGCTTGCCGAGATGGCCCCTTCCGGATAGTGTCGAGGTAACAAATCGCTGTTGCCGGGAAGTCGAAGCTCCGGAAGCCACGCTGCTCTTCCCTTGACGAGCTAGTCCCTTGAGGGCATAATCATGGTCGAGGTCGTTGGTACGGCGGAGTTCGAAGAGTGGTTCCTCGAGCTCAGCGGGGCCGATGCCCAGGCCGTCGTTCGCGGAGTTGGGGTGCTCGAGGCCAAAGGCCTCGCTCTCGGGTTCCCCTACTCCTCCGCGCTCAAAGGTAGCCGTTACGCTTTGCGCGAGCTGCGCGTTCAGAGCCTGGGACGCCCGCTGCGGATCGTCTACGCTTTTGACCCACGGCGGCAAGCCGTGCTGATCCTCGGAGGCGACAAGTCCGGAGACGATCGATTCTACGCATGGGCGATCCCGAAGGCTGAGGCGATCTGGGACCAGTACCTGCAAGGATTGGGTTGAGCAGCCGGTGGCTGGGCTGCGAGCGGGGGCCGATATGACAGCAAAGAAGTGGTCCGAAATCCGAGCGCAGAGGTTTACTCCTGAGGAGCTCCGTCAGATCGATCAGGAGGTCGAGCGCGAGTTGCTCGAAATGGATCTGCGTGCGCTGCGGGAGGCGGCTGGCCTCACCCAGGGAGAGCTTGCGCAGCGGGTCGAAATCACCCAATCCCAACTCTCGAAGATGGAGCGCCGTGAAGACCACCGGATCTCCACGCTCCGCCGGTATGTCGAAGCGCTCGGGGGGAGCTTGGAGATCTGCGCGATCATCGACGGGAAGCGGATCAAACTCGCCGAGGGGTAACTATTCCTGACAAGCCGGAACCGGCGGGGCCCCGGGTTGCGCGGTCACTCCGGTCTGCTTCCTCAGCTCGTCGATGCGCTCCAGCACGTCCTTGGGCAGGCACTGGTCCTTGGGCTTGAGGTTTTCGATCCCTTCCAGGTATCCCAGGAGATCCGGCTGGCTGGCGAGGAAGAGGAGCACGTTCTCCGGTCGGTACGGCTCGCCGCCGAGCTGGAAGCGCGGGGTGGCCGGATCGGCCTGGATCCTGTGGATCACCGAGGCGGCCAGAGACAGGTTGGCTTCCGGGGGACGGTCGGGATCGTACAGCTTCCGCACGCCATTGCCGGAACGCCGGCGGAGCCCCTCCAGGATGCGGTACAGGAGGCTGCCCGACCGGTAGAGCTGCGCCTGGGCAAAGCCGCTGTAGATCGCGGTGAAATCCCTGTCCACCTTCAACCCGTGCTCCACGGCGCCGTCGAGGAGCCACTGGAAGGCCAGGTTGGCGAGGCCGTCGTTGGGATAGCCGCCGCCGACGTTGGAGTGCACGCCCGCGAACCAGCGCTGGTCGAGCTTCTGCTCCGGCCGGTGACCGGTCCAGATCTCGGGCCGGAAGTCGTAGCGCTCCTCGTCGATGGCCAGGGCCTGCCGGGCGTGCTTCACGCAGAGGGCCGGCTGGAAGTCCACGTGGAAGCTCTTGCTGACGGTGGACGTGCTCGTTCCCTTGGCCTGGAAGCGCGAGCCCAGCGCCATCACCGTGTCCCAGACCCCGAGGTACTCGACGTTGACCCGGCGGAAGGGATCGAGGGGCCGTTTCCTCTTCTCGGAGGTTCGCCGCGCGTTGATCCTTTCGATGGCCTGGCCGGAGCTCCCCGTGCCGTGCACGGCGATGTACTCGCGGAAGAGCTCGGGCAGGTAATAGGCGTCGCGCTTTGTGGGAAGGCCGCCGGACCAGTCGAGGAACCGGGTCAGCGCGCGCGCCGTGGCCGCGCCGCGGCTGAATCCGAAGACGTAGACCTCGTCGCCCTCCCGGTAGTTGAAGACGAGGAAGTGGAGGGCGTCCTCGATGTTGCCTTCGAAGCCGGCGCCGTACGCGCCTCCGAGCGCTTTGTCGGCGAGAGCGAGAAGGTGGTTCGCAGTGCCCGGGTACTTGGCGAGCGAGCCGACGCCGGTGTCGTAGTAGGCGACCTGCTCGCCCTGGTCCGCGCCTCCCGGGAGCACGGCCCGGCAAAGCTTGAGCACGTTGGTGGGCTTGAGGACCGAGCTGCCGTCCTCGCGATACTTCCGGTCGTAGGTGCTGTTCCAGGTGCCGTCGAGGCAGAGGACAAGGTGGCGGGGCTCCGGGGCGGAGACCCGGGTCTCTTCCGGACTCTGCGCCGCGGCCGGAGGCGCGAGGCTCAGCGCCAGAAGAGGGATCAGCAGCGAAAGGAGTCGGCGGATCATGGGGCAAGTCTAGCCGGTTCGGACCGCCGCCCGAAGCTCTGGGGTCCTGACTAACTCCGCGGCGCGCCGAAGTTCTGGACCCAGAGGATCTGGTACCTGCCGTCCGGGCCTTTGCCGAGGGCGAGGCCGACGCCCAGCTCGGAGAAGTTGGGGCTGAGGATGTTCTTGCGGTGGCCCGGGCTCTCCAGCCAGGTCTCGACGACCTCGTCGACCGAGGTCTGGCCGTAGGCGATGTTCTCGCCGATGGCGGCCCAGCGGTAGCCGGCGGCCGTGGAGCGCTCGCGGACCGTGGTGCCGGCGGGGCTCCTGTGGTCGAAGTAGCCGCGCTTGAGCATGTCCTCGGCATGGCGCTGCGCGGCTTTCGCGAGCACGGAGTCGAGGCGCAGCGGCTTGAGGCCCGCGCGCTCGCGGGCGGCGTTCACCTGAACCAGCATCTCGCGGCTCACCTCGTCCCGGTCGCGGAGGTCGGTGGTCTCGCGCGCGAAGACGTCCGACTGCGGGACCGCGAAGAGGAAGCTGTAGAGCGGAGTGCCCCCCAGCCGCGAGAGGCCGAGGCCGATGTCGCGGTACCGCGGGTCCATCAGGTCGCGGAAGGTGGACGGGTTGCGTCCCTTCCAGTAGCGCAGGACCTCGTCGAGCTCGTCGCCCGACTGGGTCAGGTTCTCGGTCCACTCGTGGGCGTGATAACCGGCCTGCCGCAGCCGCTGCTGCATCTCCTCCGACGATCCGTTCTGGAGCTTGCCGCTGCGCGAGATCTCCTCGGCGTGCTGCTGCGCCGCCCGGCTGAGGGCGTCGTCCAGACGGAGCGGCGGCGAGCCCGCCCGCGAGCGCTCCGCGTTGATCAGCCGGAGCAGCTCCTGGCGCGCGTCGCTTTGAGAAACCGCGGGGCCGGCGAGCGCCGACAGGGCGAGCAGCAGGGGGACGAGCTTCCTCTTCACGAGGAGAGCAACAGGTCAACGCGGCAGCGTCATTCCTGCAGGTTGAGCTCCGCGAAGCTCGCCTTGCCCAGGGGGGAGGGCTTGAAGCCCTTGAGCTTCCAGGTATGGGCGTAGATCGTGGCGCCGTAGAGGAGGGGGACGAGCGGCGCCTCTTCGCCGACCTTCTTGAGAAGGGCGGCGCGCAGGTCCTCCCTCGGCTCCTCGCGCAGGCGGGCCAGGGCCTCGTCCATCTCCGGGCTCGACCAGCGGCTGAGATTGCCCGCCTCGGTGGTCTTGCGCAGCGGCGAGGGGATCGACTCCGAGCCCAGGGTCGCCTGGAGGAAGTCCACGGGATCGAGGGTGTCCGCGATCCAGCCGGCGAGCGCGAAGTCGTACTCGCCGCGCTGCACCCGTGCGAAGTACTCCTGGCGGTTGGACGTGGGCACCAGGTCGACCGCGAGCCCGAGGGCGCCGAGCTGGGACGCGATGTACTCGCCGACCCTCCGCGGACCCGGGAGGTAGGGGCGCGGGCCGTAGATCAGCAGGAGCGACAGGCGGCGGTCGGGCTTGCGCGATCCGGCCGCGGTCAGGAGGTTGCGCGCCTGGGAGGGGTCGTAGGTCAGCCCGTCCTGAAACCGGCCGAGCATGGGAGGGAGCAGGTTCGAGGCGGAGAAGGCCAGGGCGTTCGCGAAGAACATCTTGGCGATCTCCATGCGGTCGATCGCGAGGGCGATCGCCCGCCGCACCCGCCGGTCGTCGAGCCCCGGACGGTTGGTGTTCATGTAGAAGATCGCGGTGGAGCTGCCCGGCTCGGTCCAGCGCCGGACCTTCCTGAGCTGCGCGATGTCCTCGCGGGAAAGGATGTTGGTGAAGTCCGCCTCGCCGGCCTCCAGGGCCGCGGTCAGGGCCGTGGGCCGGCCCTGGGCGTCGGGCGGGTAGAGCTGGAGCACGACCTCGTCGATCGCCGCCGGCTTGCGGTAGTGCGGGTTGCGCACCAGGCGCGTGCGCTCCGGCGTCGAGTCCGCAGCCGGCATGTAGGGGCCGGTGCCCAGGAGCTGGCCGCCGGACTCCAGGATCACGCAGCAGAAGCGGCGGGCGAGCACGAGATCGAAGCGCGAGTTCGGCCGCAGGAGCCGGAAGACGACCCGCTCGTCCCGCGCCTCGACCACGGCCTGCTCGCGGAACGGGTTCGCCCGCGACAGCGACTCGGCGACGTGGCGCGCGGTCATCGGCGTGCCATCCGAAAAGAAGATGCCGGGACGCACCCGGGCGGAGTAGACGGATTCCCCTTCCGGACAGAGGCGCTCGGCGAACAGGACCGGCTCGGTCGGCTCGCCCGCGGCCGGCGGCTGCGCGAACGGGGTCTCGAACACCTGCTCGAGCGCCAGGATGCTGGTGAAGTCCTGGGCCTCCCGCGGATTCAGCGTGTTGACCGGCGCGAGCACTCCCACCCGCAGCGTCTTTTCCGCCATGCCGTCTAGGATATCGCGGAAGATTACGAATCAGTTTCTGCAAGTCTTTTTAAACGGCGTCGATCACGTCTTGGTGCTACCTGCACCGGCCCCGGGATTGCTGTAGGATCTCCCCCGCTTTGCTCGACACGACAGCCCCCGCGCGCCTCAGCGATCACGAGCGACCCACCCGGGCCCACCGGAAGATCCTCGCCTTTGCCTGGGCTGCCTGGTGCACCGGCTTCTACTCCCTGATGCTGCTCTCCTTCCTCCTGAAGCCGGTCCAGGAAGAGCTCGGCCTGTCCAAGGGGGACCTGACGCCTTTGACCGCCGTGGGCGTGGGCATGACCGGCGTCGGCGGCCTGCTCTTCGGCTGGATGAGCGACCGGCTCGGCCGGCGGCTGTCGATGGCGGTGTCGATCGCGGCGTTCTCGCTCGGCAACGCGCTGTGCGGTCTGTCCTCGGACCTGGGGATGCTGATCGCGGCCCGCGCCCTGGCCGGGCTGGGGATCGGCGGCACCTGGGGAGCCGGCCAGGCCATGCTCGGGGAGACGATCCCGCCCGCGCTACGCGGACGTTACGGCGCGCTCGCTCAGAGCGGCGCGCCCGCCGGGCTGGGACTGGCCGCGATCGTCGGCTCGTTCCTGGCGCCGGCGCTCGGCTGGCGCACGGTGTTCGTGGTCTCGGCGCTGCCGATCGTGGTGGTCTTCCTCTGGCGCCGGCTGCCGGAGTCGGACCTCTGGCTGGAGCACCGGCGGCGGCGCGAGCAGGAGCCGCTGCGGCGGCCGATCCTGGCGCAGCTCGTGGCGGGCGACCTGGCAGGGCTCTTCACCCGCGCCTTCCTGCTGACCGCGCTCAACATGTCGGCCTACTGGTTCGCGGTGGTGTGGCTCCCCCGATACCTGCAGGAGCAGAGGGGGCTCTCCATCTTCGCGTCGGGCTGGTGGACGCTCGCGTTCGTGGCGGGATCGATCGCCGGGTACCTGACCTTCGGCTGGGTCTCGGACCGGATCGGCCGCCGGCCGGCATTCGCGGCCTACTGCGCCGTGACCGCGCTGGGGCTGGGCCTGCTGCTGTCGGCCGCGGGTAGCCCGACTTGGGGCCTCGTCTGCATGCTCGTGGCCGGCATCGGCACAGGCACCTGGTCGTGCTACGGCCCCTACTTCTCGGAGCTGTTCCCCACCCGCGTGCGGGGAGCGGCGATGTCCGTGATCATGAACGTCACCCGCGGCGTGCAGTTCGCGACGCCGTTCGTCATCGCCGCCGTGGCGGGCCGCTGGGGCCTGGCGGGCGGCATCGCGCTGGCCGCCGGCTTCGCCGTCCTCGCGGGTGCCTGGGTGTGGACCCTGCCCGAGACGGTGGGCGCGCGGATCGAGGTCTGAAAACTATGTCGGAGCCTGTCAGTCCTGTGACCCACGTCGGCTTCCGGCGCGCGGTGTCGCGCTGGGAGATCGTCGCCTTTTCGCTCAACGACGTGATCGGCAGCGGCGTGTACCTGCTGCCGGCCGCGGCGGCCGCGATCCTCGGCCCGACCAGCGTGTGGGCGGTGATCCTGGCCGGCTTCGCGGTGACGCTGCTGGTGCTCTGCTTCGCGGAGGCGGGGAGCTACTTCGACCGTCCCGGCGGCGCCTATCTCTACACCCGGGAGGCGTTCGGCGACCTGGTGGGGTTCGAGGTCGGATGGATGACCTGGCTGGCGCGCGTGTCGTCGGTGGCCTCGCTCTCGGTGGGCTTCGCCCAGGCGCTCGGGTACCTCTTGCCGCAGACCGCGGAGGGCACCGGGCGGACGCTGGCGATCGTGCTGCCGCTGCTCCTCCTGACCGCGATCAACATCGTCGGCGTGAAGTCGGGAGTGCGCACGGCGGTGTTCCTGGCGGTGTCGAAGATCGTGCCGCTCGTGATCTTCATCGGCGTCGGGATCTTCTACGTGTCGCGGACGCTCGCCACGCTGCCGACTCCGCGCAGCGGCTCCCTGGGAGAAGCGGCGCTGCTCCTGCTCTTCGCCTACGCGGGGTTCGAGAACACGCCCGCGCCGGCCGGCGAGTTCAAGAACCCGCGGCGGGACGTGCCTTTCGCGCTGATCACCCAGATCGTGATCGTGACCCTGATCTACTCGGCGGTGCAGTGGGTGGCGCTCGGCACGCTGCCGAACCTTGCCGGTTCCGAGACGCCGCTCGCCGACGCCGCCCGGATCTTTCTCGGGGAGTGGGGAGGGCTGCTGCTGACGGCGGGCGCGGTGCTCTCGATCCTGGGGACGAACAGCAACACGGTGCTGGCCGGGCCGCGCTACCTCTACGCCCTGGCCGCGGACGGCTTCGGCCCTCGCGCGCTGTCCTACATCCATCCGCGGTTCCGCACGCCGGTGGTGGCGATCCTGGCGCAGACGGCGATCGCGCTGCCGCTCGCGCTCTCCGGGTCGTTCACGCAGCTCGCCACGCTCTCGGTGGTGGCGCGGCTCGCCACCTACTTCGGCACGGCCGCGGCGGTGCTGGTGCTGCGGCGCAAGCACCCGGGTGCGCCGGGCGTGATCCGCATCCCGGGCGGGCCGGTCATCCCGATCGCGGCGCTCGCCCTCTGCGTGGCCTTCGCGGCGAGCGCCGAGACGCGCAACCTGATCGCCGGAGCGATCGCGGTGGTGGTGGGGCTGGGGCTGTATGCGATCCGGCGGCGCGGGGAAATCAGCTCCGATAAGGCTTCTTGAGGAAGTTCTTCGCCCGGCTTCTCACGTCGCTGTCGCCGTCGTAGCCGCCCTTCATGGCGAGCACGTCGCGGTAGCAGCGCACCGCGGCCCGGCGGTTGCCCTTGGCATCGAAGGCCATGCCCTTGCGCAGCAGGCCGAGGGCCTTGTACTCGTTGATCGGACGGGTCGCCGTGAGCCGCTCGAGCTGCGCGATGTAGGCGAGCGCCTCGTCGTGCCGGCCCTGCCACATCTCCACGCGGGCGAGCAGGTAGAGCGCCTGCTCGGCCATGGCGTCGGTGTAGCCGCTCTGCCCCTTGGCGTGGCGGCTCCGGATCTCCTGGAAGACCCGCGCCGCCTCGCGGAAGCGCCCCAGGCGCTCGTAGATCCGCCCCTCGTACACGTGGAAGATCGAGTTGTCCGGATGGCGGGCGCGCAGCCAGAGGACGTAGCGCAGGCTCGCCTGGTAGTCCTTCTCGAAGACGTAGTGCACCTGGAGCAACGCGTACGCCGCCTCGGTCGCGACGAACTGGCCCTGCTTCATCGCGCGCTCGAGCTCGGTGATGCCGCGGTCCTTGTTCCCCTTGGGGAAGAGGCGGGAGAACGGGCGCAGGATCCTGTGCTGCTTCGGCACCACGTCCGCCAGGTAGTCGAACAGGCCGAGCCCGAAGTAGAGGTCGTGATTGTCCGGATCGCGCTTGACGACCTCCTTGAGAGCGGCGAGCGCGTGCTGGCCGTCGCGCGCGGCCCGCAGCCAGTTCCGGCGGTCGGAGTGGAGCCGTCCGCGCAGGGCATAGGCGCCGGATTCGAAGAACAGGGCGTCCAGGTCCCCGGGGTTCTTGCGCAGGCGCCGCTCGGAGATGTCGATGACCCGCTCCATGCCGTCGAAGACGAGCTGGTCCTGGGCAGGATCGTCCGGCTCGAGCTGGATCGCCCACCAGGGGAGCATGGACTGCAGATAGGGACCGACCGGATGGTCGGGATAGCGCGCGGTCAGCCGTCCGAAGACCTCGTCCGCGGCGCCGAAGTCCATGTCGTACATGTACTTGAGGCCGAGCCGCGCCTCCTCCTGGAAGACGGGGTCCTGGAGGATGGACGCCGTCTGGGCCCCGGCGGGAAGACCGGGAAGAGCCGCGAGCAGCAGGACGAGCACACGAAGGGCGGGCAGGCGGTTCATATCCCCAAAAACGTCCCCTGCGGGGGGGCTATTTCCTATCCCCGGACCAGCCGGGCGCCGTCCCAGCACCACTGCGCCTTGCGGCCTTGCAGGTGGACGCCGCCGAGCCAGCGGTCGATGCCGTGCAGGCGCACCCAGTCCTCCCGCCCGGCGAGCACGTCCCGGCCGGTGGCGGTGAGGGAGATCCGCTGGTTGCGGGCGGAGCCGCCGGGTCCGCCTTCCAGGCGGATCAGCGGCATGGGCGGGGAGGCGAGCCCCTTGAGGCAATGGAAGAAGGAGGTGTCCCCCTGGAAGGGGCGCTTCTCCAGGGCCTGCACCGCGCGGAAGAGCGACTCGAAGGTCTCGAAGCCGGCGTCGAGGCCGAGCAGGGCCTGGCGCTCGGTGCGCGAGAGGCCGTCGCGGGTCCAGGGGAACTCCTCCAGGTGGCGGCGCAGGGCGTCGGCCAGGAAGGGGAGGGCCGAGGTGTCGCGCCGCAGGGCCACCTCGATGCCGATGGGCTCGGGCGAGCAGAACGCGCGCCAGGCATGGCGGGCGAGGAAGACCTGCTGGTCCGTGACCGGCTGGCGCGCGGGCAGGAGGGCGGCCATCTGCTCCGGCATGAGATGGCCAAGGAAGTGATCGATGCAGATCAGGCTGAGCCGGCCGCGGCCGAGGTAGTTGAGGTCGCGCGATCCGAACCAGTCGAGCAGGCGCAGGAGCTGGAGCTGGTCGAACAGGTCGTGCTCGAACCAGAGCACCACCTCGTCGTAGTTGCGGTAGCCCTCCAGCTTGTGGTCCCACCCGGTGAGATCGGCGAGGCAGCGGTCGTAGTCGGCATAGCCGCACTCGGCGAGGTAGCGGGCGCGCACCTTGCGCCAGCGCTCGGGGAGCAGCCCCGCGGGAGCCGGCCCTTCGTGGAGCACGTCGGCGGAGAGGGTGACCTCTCCCTGCACGCCCCCCTCGCGGATCAGGTCGGCGGCGACGTCGCCGTTGGTGACGTGCAGCATCCGGGCGGGGGCCGGCTCGCGGCGCGCGGAAGCCGGGCGCGCTGCCGCGAGGGCGGCCGGCACGGTCACCGAAAGCAGGAGGTCGGAGTACTTGAGCTCGGCCATGGGGCGGCACCCGAGGGGGGCGGATGCTTCCGATTGTACGGCATCACCCCTTCTCTTTTGCGATCGCCCCCACCTTCGCCTTCGTCGCCCGCAGGTAATCTCCCGGCGCGAGCAGGATCTGGGTGCCGCGGGCTCCGGCGGAGACCGAGACCTCGTCGAAGAGCTCGATCGTCTCGTCGGCGAAGACCGGGTAGTCCTTCTTGCCGGCGAGGGCGGTCACGCCTCCGCGGACGTAGCCGGTGAGCGGCTGGACCTCCTTGAGGGAGACCGTGTCCACCCTACGATCTCCGGAGAGGCGGGCGAGGGCCTTGAGGTCGAGCTCGGCGTCACCCGGCACCACGGCGAGGAGCACGCCGGTGCGGTCGCCGCGGGCGACCAGGGTCTTGAACACCTGCTCGGGAGGGAGACCGATCCTGGCCGCGACGCTCTCGGCCGAGAGGTCCTCGGGGTCCACCTCGTAGTCCTGAAGGCGGTAGGGGATGGCGAGGGAGTCGAGGAGACGGGCGGCGTTCGTCTTCATACGAGGCCGCCCAATCTATACCGTCACTTGCCCTTGGCGGCGGCAGGTTCCTTCTTCTTCTGCGTCTCCAGGTTGATCTCCACCTTGACGTCGTCGCCCAGCACGACCCCGCCGTTGTCGAGAGCGGCGTTCCAGTTGATGCCGTAGTCCTTGCGGTTGAGGGTCAGCTCGGTGGCGAAGCCGGCCTTCTCGTTGCCCCAGGGGTCCTTGACCGCGCCCAGCCAGGTGACCGGCAGCGTGACCTCCTTGGCCACGCCCCGCATGGTCAGGGTGCCGGTGACGTTGTAGGTGTCCTTGCCGGCCTTCTTGATGCTCTTGCTCTGGAAGGTGATCTCCGGGTACTTCTCGACGAAGAAGAACTCCTCGCTGCGGAGGTGCTTGTCGCGGTCCGCGTTGTTGGTGTCGATGCTGGCGGCCTTGATCCGGAAGTCGACGCTGGACTTCTCCAGGTTGGCCGGGTCGAGGTTGATCGTGCCCTCGTAGTCGTTGAAGTTGCCCCGCACCTGGGTCACCAGGTGGCGGACCTGGAACGAGACCTCGGAATGGCTCTTGTCGACGGTGTGCACGTCGGCGGCCAGCACGGGCAGGGCGGTCATTGCGGTCATCATCAGCAGCGCGGCGGCAAAAATGGTTTTCTTCATGACATCTCCTTGGTTGACGTGGGAAATTCTTACGCGTGCCCGGCGCGGACGGCGTCCAGCAGGCGGATGAGCTGCGCCTTGTCCTTCTCGGACAGCATTCCGAGCGCGCCCTCGTCGGCCTCGTTCATGGCGCCGTCGATCCTGCCCAGGAGGTCGAGCCCCTGCGGCGTGGCGTGGCAGAGGACCTGGCGGCGGTCCTCGGGGCAGCGCTGCCGGCGCACCATCCCCTTGGCTTCCAGGCGGTCGAGGAGCCGGGTGATCCCGGGCGCCTCCTCGATCATCCGCTCGGCGATGGCCAGGGTCGGAATGCCCTCGGCGTGGGCGCCGCGCAGGATGCGCAGCACGTTGAACTGCTGCGGCGTGATCCCGTACGGCTCCAGCACCCGGGCGATGAAGCGGCGGACCACGTCCGCTGTGCGGAGCAGGGCCACGACGCCCTCCTGACCCAAGGACCGGAACGGCCTCGTCTGCCGGATCTCGCGCTGGATCGCGCTCTCTCGTTCACTCACAGAGGGTACTCTACGCATTAATAGTTGACATGTCAAGTGATCGACGAGAAGCAATCCATCGGGTACGGGTCTTGCTCTCTGGAGAGAGGCAAATGCTGGTTTACGGCGATCTGACCCGAAACGAGGATACGGAGGCCAAGGTGGAGCGCATCCGCTCGGGCCTTGTAGCGCTCGGGGAGATGGCTCCGGGCATCGAGCGCCACGCGGAGATCGTGGAGCTTCTGGTGGAAGCGGGGGAGTTGGAGCAGGGGCTGCTCGACGATCAGCTCGCGATGCTCGGGCGCGAGCGGCCGACGCCGGTGGCGCAGATGGCCGCGGACCTGACCCGGGGGATCGCGGAGGCGCTGCTCTGGTCGTTCCGCTTCGCCGGGCAGCTCCCGGCCTGGGAGGGGGGGAAGCGGGCCACGCCGCCGCTGGTGGGAGTGGGGGGAGCGCAGCGCGCGCTGCGGAAGCTGCTCCTGGCGCGCATGCCGGGAGAGATCGAGGTGGTGGTGCCCGAGGGGTATGCCTTCTACGGGGTCTATCCCGAAACCTACCTGCGCGCCGCGGAGCAGCTGCGGGACGAGTGGCCCGGGGTGTTGCGGGTGATCGGCATCCGCAGCATCGGCACGAGCCTGGCCGCGGTGGTGGCGGCGGCGGGCAAGGGCGAGACGTCGGCGAGCGTGCGCCCCGGGGGGCATCCGTTCGCCCGCACGCTGTCGATCGGGGTGCGGATGACGGGCAAGCTCCTGGTGGCGGCCGATGCCACGGGCACGCGCCGGCCGGTCTTCGCGGTGGTGGACGAGGGGCCGGGCCTCTCGGGCAGCTCGTTCGGCGCCATGGCGGACTGGCTGGAGGAGCACGGCGTGTCCACGGAGCAGATCGTGTTCCTGCCGAGCCATCGCGGCCCGCTCGGCCCCCAGGCGAGCGAGCGCCACCGGCAGCGCTGGGAGACGGCGCGCAAATACGTGGTGGAGATCGAGGAGCTGTTTCTCGCCCCCGGCGCCACCTGGCCGCTGGAGCGCTGGGTCCAGGACCTGACCGGTCCGGCCGAGGGCGCTCTCGAAGACGTCGGGGCGGGCCGCTGGCGGGATCGTCTCTTTCCCAAGAAGTCGGGCCGCCCGCCCGCGCACCTGCAGCAGGAGCGGCGCAAGTACCTCCTCCAAGCCGGAGGCAGGACCTGGCTGCTCAAGTTCGCCGGCCTCGGGCGCTACGGGCGGGAGAAGCTGGAGCTGGCATCCGAGCTGGAGAAGGGGGGCTTCACGCCGCCGGTCGCCGGGCTGCGTCATGGTTTCCTGGTCAGCCCCTGGCTGGAGGGGGCCCGGCCGCTGCCGCTCGTCCCGGACGTGGACCGCGAGGCGCTGCTCGACCGGGTGGCCCGCTACATCTCCTTCCGGGCGCGGAGACTGACCCGCGGGGTCGGAGCGTCTCCCGAGAAGCTGCTGGAGATGGCTGCCTTCAACGTGGAGCAGGCGCTGGGCAAACCGGCCTCCGAGCCCCTGGGCGTCTGGCGCGAGCGCCTGCCGGAGCTCTCCACCCTCGCCCGGCCGGCGCTCACGGACAACCGGATGCACGCCTGGGAGTGGCTGGTGACCCCGGACGGGAAGATCTGGAAGACCGACGCCCTGGACCACCACACCTCCAACGATCTCGTGGGAGCGCAGGATCCGGCCTGGGACCTGGCCGGCGCCGTCGTCGAGCTGGAGCTGTCGGATGACGAACGGAACCGTCTCCTGGAGCAGGTCGAGCGCTCGCGGCGGATCAAGACTCCGCCGGATCAGCTCCGGTTCTACACCCAGGCCTACCTCGCTTTTCAGATGGGCTACTACACCCTGGCCGCCCAGGCCGTGGAAGGGATGGACGCCAAAGAGGCCGAGGCCCTGCGGAAGCGGGCCGCCTGGTATTCCAGCCGCTACTCCCAGTGAGCCCGGAACCCGGCCGCCCGTCGTTCATAGCGGGTGAGTGTACCTCATTGATGGCACGTGAGTTGCTACTTTGCAGGCCATGACGCGGGCGGGCGTGCAGATCCAGGAGCCGACGGGGAAGCTGGGGGTCTTGCTGGTCGGCCTGGGCGCGGTCAGCACGACGGTGATCGCGGGGACCGAGGCGGTCAAGCGCGGCCTCGCCAGGCCCATCGGATCGCTGACCCAGATGGGGACCGTCCGCCTCGGCAAGCGCACGGAGAATTGCGTGCCGAAGATCAACGGGTTCGTGCCCCTGGCGCAGCTCGACGACCTGGTCTTCGGCGCCTGGGACATCTTCCCGGACAACGCCTACGAGGCAGCCGTGGAGGCCGGCGTGCTGGAGCGCGACCTCCTGGAGACGCTGCGGCCCGAGCTGGAGGCGATCCGCCCCATGAAGGGGGTGTTCGACCCCCGCTTCGTGAAGCGCCTGCACGGCACCCACGTCAAGAAAGGCGCCTCCAAGTGGGACCTCGCGCAGCAGCTCGTCGAGGAGATCCAGCGCTTCCAGCAGGACAACGGCATCGACCGCATGGTCATGGTCTGGTGCGGCAGCACCGAGATCCACATGCAGATCGAGGAGGAGCACCGGTCGCTGGAGCGGCTGGAGCACGCCATGCGCAACGACGGCGTGACATCCCCTCCAGCATGGTCTACGCCTGGGCGGCTCTCGCGCTCGGCATCCCGTTCGCGAATGGCGCTCCGAACCTGACGCTCGACGTGCCTGCCCTCCTGGAACTCGCGGAGCGGAACCGCGTTCCCGTCTGCGGTAAAGATTTCAAGACCGGGCAGACCCTGATGAAAACGATTCTCGCGCCCGGCCTCAAGGCGCGCCTCCTCGGGCTCTCGGGATGGTTCTCCACGAACATCCTCGGCAACCGCGACGGCGAGGTGCTCGACGATCCGGACAGCTTCAAGACCAAGGAGCAGAGCAAGCTGTCGGTGCTGGAGCACATCCTCCAGCCGCACCTCTATCCCGACCTCTACGAAGGGTTCCACCACCAGGTGCGGATCAACTACTACCCGCCGCGCGGGGACAACAAGGAGGGGTGGGACAACCTCGACATCTTCGGCTGGCTCGGCTACCCGATGCAGATCAAGATCGACTTCCTCTGCCGGGACAGCATTCTGGCCGCGCCGCTGGTGCTCGACCTGGCGCTCTTCCTCGACCTCGCCCGCCGCGCCGGCATGCACGGCATCCAGGAGTGGCTGTCGTTCTACTTCAAGAGCCCGATGACCCTGCCCGAGCTCTACCCCGAGCACGATCTGTTCATCCAGTTGATGAAGCTCAAGAACACGCTGCGCTACCTGCGCGGCAAGGAGCAGATTACGCACCTGGGGCTGGACTACTACCAGGCCGATCAGGCGTAGCGCCGGGTCATCCGGGCGCAGAAGTCGGCGAACTCCTCGACGCACCGGGGCGGGCTCGTGTGGTGGGGGCGCACTCCGCAGTGCTCGGGCGTGAAGCAGTAGGTCAGGGTGACGTCGAAGCCCTCCAGCGCTTTCATCTGCCGGTCGAACCAGGCGTCGGCCTCCGGGCGGAAGCTGTCGGCCCAGGAGAGCCCGGTGCGCAGGTGGCGGATCCCCAGCCTCTTCATCCAGCGCACCGCGTCGTCGAGGCGGTGGTCCTCGAAGTGGAACCACTGGCAGATGCCGAGCTCGGGCGTGTAGTCGGCAAAGTGCTTGAGGGCGAGCTTGGGAGCGCCGTCCTCCTTGATCAGCCCCATGTAGAAGTGGCGGTAGTAGGAGGAGCCCTCGGCCTCGCGGTGCCGGGTCGTGGCCGGCCAGGCCCTGGGCAGGTCGTAGAGGCTGTACCAGTGGATGCGCGGCGCCCTGCCCACGAGGAGCTCGGCGGTGCGCTTGAGCCCGAACTCCTGGACCTCCTCGGCGCCGAAGGTCGAGACCCCCACCTCGGTCACCCAGACGGGCAGCTCGGTGAGCGCCTGGACCTCCGCCAATCGCTCGGGCCACTCGTGGATCTGCCAGTGGTTCCAGTCGAGGGGAAAGCCGTGGACCGCGATGGCATCCACGTGGTCGAGAACGCCCTGGTCCTTCATGTTCCGGACGAACCCGGGATCGATGGGCGAGATCCCGCCCAGGACGCGGGGGAGGCCCGGCCGCTCGGCGGCGACGGCCTCGCCCGCGAGCTTGGCCATGCGGGCGAAGACGGTCCACCCCTGGTCGACCTCGAAGTCCCAGTGGGACATGTTGTTCGGCTCGTTCCAGATCTTGACGGCTTCGATCAAGGGAGCATCTCCGCCACGTCCGGCCGCAGGCGCACCCCGTCCAGCCGGCGCCGCGCTTCAGGACGGAGCCGGGCCAGAGTCCATGCGACCTTGCGCCGGGCGGCCTCGGGGCCGAAGTAATCCACGTACCCTGGGCTGTTCAGGGAGAAGAAGGAGAGGGCGTCCGCGTCGTTGAGCAAAGCGAGGTCGGGATCGTTCGCAGGGTGTTCGTGCCCCGCGATCAGGCGGGCTATCTGCACGCGGGTCGCCGCGTCCACTCCCGTCACCCTCAAAGCCTCGTCCGCCATCTCGGCGCCGCGCCGCGCGTGCTCGTCCTTGAACTCCTGGTAGTCGCCGGCCCGGTGCTCGACGCGGGCATCGGCCTCGGAAACCAGGCGCTCGACGTCGTGGAAGAGCGCGGCGAGCTGGACCGCCAGACCCGCCTCGGGATCGAGGCGGACCGTCCACTGCCAGACGTCCAGGGCGTGAGCCCAGTCGGCGCGGACGAGCGGCTTGTCGAGGTCGTAGAGGGACCGGTGATGCTCCAGCACGCGATCGAAGAGCGGGGCGGAGGAGGCGGCGTTGCGCCGGCCGACCAGCCGCTGGCACCGGGTGAGCACCTCCAGGGCCATGCCCGGCAGGCGTCCGGGCTCCGCGGCGAGATCGAGATAGGGCAGCTCCTCCACGCGGGCGTCGAACAAATAGAAGGGAAAGCAGGGGGACTCCCACTCCTCGGCTGTCAGAGAGGGAAGGCTTGCAAACTCTCCCAGCTCGAAGCCGACCGAAGGGAACTCGACGGAGACCGTCTCGAAGCCCGGCCCCGACGGTGCTCTTCCCGTCTCCCCTCGAAGGAACACCGCAAGATGCGAAACAGTCATCTCCTTCGCAGTTCTCGAAATGCAAGCCGCGAGCCAGCGGAAGATCCTGTTTGTGAGTCCTTTCACCCTGCGGATGTGAGCTGGATCACTGCGGAGGGGGTGGCACCCGTGATGGAATGACGTCGATCCAGAGCAAAGACGTAGCCTTCCCTCCGCAAGGGTCCTCCCACTCTTGCGGAGGGGGGGACCGGGATCAGTCCCCGAACACGTCGGTCAGCCGCTCGGCAGAGACGAAACGCTCTCCCCAGTCCAGCAGGCGATCCGCTCCCGCGGACAGGATGCGGGTCCGGATCCTCTCGTCGAGGGGGCCGAACTTCGTCTCGAGCATCCGGAGCAGCAGGTGGGCCTCCCCCTCCTGGCGTCCCTCTTCCCGTAACTCACGGCTCCACTCGACGACTCGTTTTGCCAGCATGGTTTCGAACTCCTTCAGGCCAAGGGTCTCCGGGATCTCCTCCGGACTGCGGCTGCTCAGGAAGACTCCTCCGAACCAGGCGAGGAACGCGCGGCGGAGTTCGGCGTCCTCGGGCCTTCGCAGCCAACCGGCCAGGCGTCCGGACCACCGCTCGAGGTCCTCCCTCCGGCGGCTCTTCTCCAACCCGAACAGCGCGCCGGCCAGATTCTGGCGTTCTTCCAGCTCCTCCGCGGAGTAGCTCCCTTCGTCGATCAGCCGGTAGCGCAGCCGGGGCACGTAAGGCTGCGCCTCCTCGGGCACGGCCTGGATCAGCTCCGACAGCTCCAGCGGTGCCCACCACCGATCGTCTCCATTGTAGAGGACGACGGGCAGGACCAGGGGGAGCTGGCCCGATGGAGTGAGCTCCTTTCGCGCCAGGAGGTCCTGGTAGAGGAGCGCCACGTAGGCCAGGAGGCGCACGGCCATGAACCTCTGGACCTCGGACTGGAACTCGATCAGGAGGTAGACGTAGACGGCGCTCCCATCTATCTGCCGGAGGCGCCAGACGACGTCCCCCTCGCGCTCCTTCAGGGTGTCCGAGACGTAGGAGGCATTGACCCTCTCCAGAGTGGAGAAGTCGAGCTGCTCGATCCAGGTCTCGCCGGCGAATCCACGGACGAGCTCCTCGACCATCCGGGGCTGGGAGAAGAGAAGACGGTAACTCTGGTCATATGGGCGCATGAGGGTGCCTTTCTGTAAACACCCCTGTAGAGACGTAAAACGGGTCGAAAATGTCATTCGGTGCAAAGCTGAAATCTCTCGTGCCATAATCCGCCGCCATGCACCCCCTCAAGGTCCAGGCGACGGGCATCCTGCTCTTCCTCTTCATCCCTGTTGTGCTGTTCCTTTTCGTGCGGCACCCCGAGCCGATCGGGGCGAGCCTGATCGCGGGCGTGGTGCTGATGGTGGGCCACCGGCTCGTCGCCCGGCCCTACATGGAGCGGGTGCTGCCGGTGAAGTGCGCGTGGTGCAACCGGATGCTGCCTCCCGACGGTGGGGTGACCTTGGAGCTGCGCTCCGGCGAGCGGACGATCCAGGCCCGGTGCTGCCCGGGTCATCGCCCGCCCGCGGCGAAGTTCTTCGGGTTCCTCGATTCCTGGCGGTGGGTGCTGCGCGCCGGGATCTTCGTACCTCTCCTGCTCCTCCTGGCGACCCTTGCCGCCGCGGCGTTCGGATTCGAGCCGCCGCTCGAGGAGGTCACCGCCTTCTTCAAGCTGGCCGTCGGGATCACGGTCAATCTGGCAGCCTGGGGGTACCTTTCGGCCCGGGACCGCTCCCCCGCGGCCGTCCCCTTTCCGGTGCACAACTTCTTCCTGCTGGGCGTCCGCAACCTGCTCTGGGTCTTCCGCCTCGTCGGGATCTGGTGGATCTGGCAGGGGATCAGCTATTTCCTGGGCTGAGGCCCAGATCCTCGTAGAGCGCGTCGAGCACGGCGCGGATCCGCCGCTCGTGGGCGTCGTTCGCGGGCGTGCCGTTGAAGACCAGCGCCACGGCGAGGCCGTGCTCGGGATCAGCGAAGGCGACCGACGAGCGGTAGCCGCTGTGGCCGAAGGCCCGGCGCGAGGCGTGATGGCCGTAGGCGTAAGGGACGGTCTCCGCGCCGTAGATGGCGGAGTTGGGGATGAAGCCGAGCCCCCAGTCCATGACGTGCTTGAAGGTATTGTCCAGCATCCCCACCCGGTGGCGGGCGGTCAGGGCTTCCACCGACTGCGGGGAGAGGATCTGCTCTCCGCGCGCGAGCAGCATCTCGTAGAAGCGGCCGAGCTCCCGCACGGGACCGTAGCCGTTCCCCCCGGGATGGACCGACGTGCACCGCGCCTCCGAGTCCCACCCGTGCGGCTCCGGGGCGCCTTTCTCGGTGTTCCACATCGCGCCGATCCGGCCCGCCTCCCGATAGGAGAGATACCGGTTTTTCGGCATGCCGATCCAGGAGTCGGCCATTCCAAGAGGCTCGAAGATCTCCTCGCGGACGTAGCGGTCGAACGGGCGGCCGTCCAGGCGGCGGACCACCTCGCCCAGCACGAACCAGCTCGAGGCCTGGTTGTAGCCGGCCTTCTCGCCGGGCACCCAGCGGGGCTCGGGCTTCATGGCGCAGATGCGGGCGACGATCGCCTCCCACGGGTCGCGCGGCCAGCCCGTGTCGAGCATGCGGATGCCCGCGGTGTGGGTGAGGAGGTGGCGGAGCGTGATCCGCTCCTTGCCGTTGGCCGCGAACTCGGGGAGGTGACGGGCCACCGGATCGTCAAGCTCCAGCCGGCCGCGCTCCCAGAGCCGGGCGATGGCGACCGCCGCCACCGGCTTGGTGGAGGAGAGCCAGAGCATCAGGTGGTCCCGGGTGAGGGGCACTCCCGGACGGTCTTCCCCCAGAGAATCGTCGGCCACCACCTCGCCGCTCAGCGAGGCGTAGAGCTGGGCTCCCAGGTGGAGCCCGGCCCGGATGCCTTCTTCCAGGGACTGGCGGGTGCGGGGAACCCCGGGAATACCGTCGAGCATCCCCGGGATTCTATCTACCTCTTCTGAGCGGCTTGCTTACCGGACAGGCTCTCGGCGAGCATCAGGTGCTCGCGCAGAGTGGGGAGGGTCTGCTGGGCGAAGGTGCGCAGGGACGGATCGGTGCCCTTCTCCGCCTGCTTCTCGAACTCCGACACGTCCTTCTTGTGGTCCTCGATCATGTGCTGCACGTACATGCGATCGAACTCGGTGCCGGACAGGCGGGCGAGACGGTCGCGCATCTGCTGCATGCCGGGCGGCAGCGTCATGGCGAGGGTCATCCCCTTGCTGGTCGCGATCTGCGTCAGCTGCTGGTTCGCCCTGCCGTGATCCATGATCATCCGCTGCCCGAAGGCCTTGACGTCGGCGCTCGCCGCCCGCTCCATGGCCAGGTGGCCGAGCTCGACCTCCATCATGCCGCCTGCCGCCGCGTCGTGGAGGAACCTGTCGTCCAGGTTGGCCTGACCCGGCTGGGCGAAGGCCGGGGCCAGCGCGAGCAGCCCCGCGGCGGCGAGTGGGGTGATGATTCTCTTGCTCATGATGTCCCCCTCCTTGGAGGACTCTCTTCAGAGCAAGAGCAGTGCCATTCACCTCTCCTTGCGCCGATCCACCATCTTCATGGTCGGCCGCGACACGAACGGCAGCGCGCCTCCAAGATAGTTCAGGGTCTTGAGGAGGGCGCCCGGCACCCAGTGGACCTTGTGGCCGTGGGCGGCGTCCCAGACGAGCTGGGCGATCTGCTGCGGCGTCAGCCTGGCCCCGAAGGTCTCCAGGCTGCCGGCGCGGTAGGTCTGGCTCCGCACCATGGGGGTGTCCACGTAGAGCGGCATCAGGTCGGTGACGGCGATGCCGTCGCGCTCCAGCTCCACGTTCAGGGCCTCGGTGAGCCCGCGGACGAAGAACTTGGAGGCCGAGTAGGTGGCGAGGTCGGGCACGCCGTAGATCCCCGAGGCCGAGCCCATGCTCACCACGTGGGCGCCGTGGGTGGCCTTGAGGAGCTCGAGCGAGGCGTGGATGCCGTTCATCACGCCGATCACGTTGACCTCCACGGTCCGCACGTGCTCCTGGATCGGGGTGTCGCCGAATGGGCCCATCCGCATGATGCCGGCGCAGTTGAAGAGCACGTCCATGTGCCAGGCGCTCCAGGCGCCGAACTCGCGGATGCGCTCCTGCCACTCGGCGTAGTTGCGCACGTCCAGCCGGCCGGTCCAGCAGCGGTCGGCTCCGATCTCCTCGGCCAGCTGGACCAGGCCGGCCTCGTCGATGTCCGCCGCGCCGATCCGCCAGCCATTGTGGGCGAAGAGCAGGGCCGTCTCGCGCCCGATCCCCGACGCGGCCCCGGTGATGAAGATGGTCTTTTCCTTGGTGCTGCCGTTGGTTTTCATGCTGCCTCCTTCCCGTACGAGGGGGAGCTTATACCGCGCTGCGGCATTGCGCCCCCCCTCGTTGGGTAGGGGGCTGGTCAGTGCCCGGCCTGGGCCATCTGCATCTGCGACGGCACGAACTCCTCCAGCACGGCCTTCTTGAGGAGCGCGGGCGGCAGCAGGCCCTGGGCCAGGATGAAGTCGTGGTACTTCTGGCGGTTGAACTTCGCCCCCAGGGCGCGCTCGGCCTCGGTGCGCAGCTCCATCAGCCGCGTGTAGCCGCAGAAGTAGGACGTGGCCTGGCCCGGGTTGCGGAACGTGTAGCGCTCCACCTCCTGGAGCGCCATGCCCTCGGACAGGCCGACCTCCTCGCGCAGGATGCGGGTGGCCTCCTCGCGGCTGATGCGGCCGGACTGCAGGCCGGGATCGAGGTAGGCGCGGGCGGCGCGCATGAGCCGGCTCTGGAGCGCGGCGAGCTGGGCTTCGAGCGGCATGTAGGGCTTGACCTCGGCCTCGGCGTAGAGCGCCCAGCCCTCCACGTTCACGCTGTTGAACGAGAAGATCATGCGCGCCCGCGACACGCCCTTTTCGACCAGGGACGCGAACTGTAATTCGTGACCGGGACGGCCCTCGTGCGCGGTCAGCGCCCAGGAGAGCGCGTCGTAGGTGAAGTCGTCGAGGGCCAGCTTGGCGTCCCCCTGCTTGCCGGGGATGCGCAGCGGCAGCACGAACTCGCCCATCTCGCCGGTGTTGCCGATCAGCCGCGGCGCGCGCATGTTGGGGGCCGGGATGGCGGCGCTCTCCGCCTCGCTCGCCAGCCGCACCTTCATCGGCCGCTCGGGCAGGCTCACGATCCCCTGCTCGCGGATGATGCGCTCCATGTCCTGGATGCGCTGCTGGTAGAGGGGGAGGATCGCCTCGCCCGTGATCTGCGTCTTCTTGAGCTCGCGCAGCACGTCGCGGTAGTCGGTGACCTGGAGCCCGCGCTGCTTGGCGATCATCTGGGCCAGCGCCTGCATCTCGTTCTGGATCTCCTTGAACGACACCTGGGCCCGGCTCACCAGCTCCTCGACCGGCATGTCCACGCCGAGCGTCCGCAGGCTGTAGGCGTAGAGCTCGGCCGGCTGGCGGAAGTCGGTGCGCGCCTTGGGCAGGATCTCCTTGCGCACGAACGCCTCGTACGACGCGGCCTGCTCGCGCAGCTTCGCGTACGGCTGCTCGTAGCCCTGGATCCCGTACTTCTTGAACAGCTCCTCGACCCCCTTGAGGTAGGTCTCGGTGTTCTGGAGGTTCTTCTCGATCTCGCCCTGGAAGGGACCGATCAGGCCGGGGCGGTCCATGCGCGAGCGGATGAACTGCTCGGCCAGCACGGACATCGGGGTATAGCCGGGCTCGACGCCCGTGTACTTGCGCAGGCGCACCAGGGCCGCGGGCCGGCGGCTCGCCTCCACCTGGTCGTCGAGCAGGGCGCGGACGCCCTGGAAGATCGTGGACGAGATGTCGAAGTAGGGGATGTTGTACTTCTCGCCGAGCTGGGAGCCCTGGAGCTGGTCGTCGGTGGCCTGGATCAGGATCTCCAGGTCCTGGCGCACCTTGGGGTCCTTTTCGGCGGCGAGCCGCTGGCGGAGCGTGTCGGCGGCCTTTTTGATCTCCTCGCGGGAGCGTTCGACGAAGCCGGGCTTCAGGTCGAAGATCTCCTCGTCGAGGCCGGGAACGCCGAGCTGGCCCGCGCCCTCGGGGCTCTGGCGCGCCAGCACGTCGATGAGGATCTGGGCGTTGGCGTCGCTGCGCTCGACCCAGGTCTCGGCCGAGGCCGGAGCTCCGGCAACGAGCGCCAGGACCAGGATGCCCAGGGAAAGCCTGCGGAAACGAATAGAGCTCAAGAGTGACCTCCTGTCAGGAACGGGATGAAGGGAGAGGCCGGTCGGTCGGCCTTTCCCTGTTAACGACTGGGACGCGGAAAGGTTTCCGGAGGTTCTCCGCGGTTGGTTAGAATGTGTCTAATGCATGCTATGAAGCTCACCTTGATCTGTCTCTTGCTTTTCGGGGCCGCCGTGGCGAGCGCCGCCCCTCCCGAAATCCAACCCGCGGCCGCCGACGCCCTGAAGGAGGCCGAGGGTCTCCTCGGCCAGGGCCGGTTCCGGGAGGCCGCCGAGACCTTCCAGAAGGCGGACGAGCTGGCCGGCGGCTCCTGCGGCCGCTGCCTGCTCGGGCTCTCCCGTGCCCAACTGGGACTGCACCACCCCGAAAAGGCGGCCGACACGGCCCGGCAGGCCGTGGACGCGCTCCATACCCCCGGCCTGATCGGCCAGGCCTGGAACCAGGTCGGCATGGCGCTGACTTCGCGCGTCAAGCCTGACCTTGCCGGTGCCGAGGAGGCCTTCCGCAAAGCGGTGGAGACCGGCGCCGGCGGCCTGCTCGCCAGCGTCTCGCGGTACAACCTGGCCGACGTGCTCTGGCGCGAGAAGAAGTACGCGGAATCCGAGCAGATGGCTCTCCAGGCTCTGACCGCCGATCCGGCCGGGCCGGCGGCCTTGAACGCGCGCATCGTGCTCTGCCAGGCCCGGACCGACGGGGCTCCTATCGCTCCGCCGGAGGTCGTCTACGAGGACGCCGCCTGCGCCAAGGAAGGGCTGAGGATTTTTGAAAAGCGGGTCAAGGCGCCACCCGAGGGAAAGGAGGTCTCCCGTCCCCGGAAGCTGTTCGGACGCCCTCCGGAATACGCAGACGGCGTCACGAAGCAGGGGACGGTCGTCGTCGAAGCCATCATCGACCGGGAGGGCTGCATCGAAAAGCTGCGGGTCTGCAAGAGCGTCCACCCGAAGCTCGACCTTGCCACTCTGGACGCGGTGCGCCGCTGGGTCTTCCGTCCGGCCGAGCTCGACGGGAAGCCGGTCAAGGTCTACTACACTCTGACCGTGAACTTCACGAGGTGACATGAACTTCGAGACGCTCGCGGTGCATGCCGGGCACGAGACCGATCCGACGACCGGATCGGTGGCGTCCCCGATCTATCTCTCGACCACGTTTGCCCGCGATCCGGATGGGGTCCCTCTCGGCGGCCATACGTACATCCGCGAGTCGAACCCGAACGAGCATCAGCTCGAAGCGGCGCTGGCTTCTCTCGAAGGGGGAGCATCCGCGCTGGTCTTCGCCTCGGGCATGGCCGCGGGCATCGCGCTCCTCCAGACCCTGCCGCCGGGATCGCACGTGGTCTTCCCGGACGACGTCTACTACGGCTTCCGCATCGCGGCCGAGGAGAACCTGCCCAACTGGGGGATTTCGTCGACCGCCGTGGCCATGCAGGACCCGCGCGAGGTCGCAGCCGCGCTCCGGCCCGAGACCCGGCTCGTCTGGATGGAGAGCCCGTCCAACCCGCTCCTCAAGGTGACCGACATCCGCGCTGTGGCGGACCTCGCCCGGCAGGCGGGCGCGCTGAGCCTGATCGACAGCACCTTCGCCACCCCGGCGCTGCAGCGGCCGATCGAGCTGGGGGTGGACGTCGTCCTGCACTCCACCACCAAGTACTTCGGCGGCCACAGCGACGTGCAGGGGGGAGCGCTGATCTTCGCCCGGAGGGATGAGCTGTTCGAGAAGACCGACCACCTCCGCCACGTCCTGGGCGCGGTCTCTTCGCCGTTCAACTCCTGGCTCGTGCTGCGCGGCCTGCGCACCCTGGCCTGCCGGATGGCGGTCCAGAGCGCCGGCGCGCTGGCCGTGGCGCGGGCACTGGAACGCTTGCCGGCGGTCTCCGAGGTCCACTACCCAGGGCTCGAATCGCACCCGGGGCACGAGGTGGCGAAGCGGCAGATGTCGGCCTTCGGAGGGATGCTCTCCTTCCAGACCCGGGGCGAGCGGGAAACCGCGTTGCGGGCGGTCTCCCGCGCCCGGCTCTTCACCCGCGCCACCTCGCTCGGCGGCGTCGAGAGCCTGATCGAGCACCGCGCGTCGAGCGAAGGCCCGCAGTCTCGCACGCCGCAGGACCTGGTCCGCCTCTCCATCGGCCTCGAGCATCCGGACGACCTGATTGCCGATCTGGAGCAAGCCCTTCAGACCGTGTGACTTGGAAACGGCATGTGTTTTGCTCATAATTCGACCGGCAGCAGTCTGAAGTCGCTCTGAAGTCCAATACCGCGCCCCGGCGTGGGTCGCTTTGCGACGGGGCCTCCAAAAAGGAGAGGCAACACCATGGCTGAGAAGAAGGCAGCGACCGGCAGCAAGAAGACGGCCAAGAAGAGCGCGAGCAAGAAGTCGGCGTCCTCCTCGTCCTCGTCGGGCGGCGCGAAGAAGTCCTCCAAGAAGGCGACCGTGGGCAAGGTCGCGGCCGGAGTGGCCGCCGCCGCCGGGCTCGCCGCGGGCGTGGCCGCCGCCGTCAAGGGTGTGAAGAAGGCCGCGGCCAAGAAGTCGGCCGCGAAGAAGAGCTCCGGCGGAGCGAAGAAGAGCCCGGCGTAGCTACTCCTCCGGCGCCAGCGCCCGGCGCGCGTCGGCGAACGACTGGCGGAGGCCCTCGCGGTCGCGCTCGGTCACCAGGGAGACGAGCTGGCCCAGGGCCTCGCGCGTCGCGGCATAGACGTCGTTCCTGTGCGGGTTCAGGTACTGGATGTCCAGGTAGAGGTCGGGGTCCTCGGAGAGCACGCGCAGCGCCGTGGCGGCCTGGTTGCTGTAGGTCGTCGAGGCGCAGGCCTGCAGCTCCGCGGGATCGATCCCGGACTTCGCCAGGGCCGCGCCGAACAGCATGTTCGTCAGGTGCGAAAGCCCCAGCAGCCAGCCCATCAGGCGGTCGTGGTGGGGGAAGGGCACCGCGACGATCCGCGTGTAGGGATGGGCGAGCAGCGGCGCGAGCTGCCGCTTCTCCTCGATCGGATCGGTCTGGGCCGCCAGCACGAACGTCAGCGTTTCGTAGACCGACTTGCTCGGCCCGAACATCGGATGGATGGAGAAGACCCGCAGCCCTTCGTCCCGGGCATGGGCGAGCGCGCCGAGGAGAGGGGTCTTGATCGAGGCCACCTCCACGATCGGAGCGCGGGGCCGGCGCGCGATCAGCTCCTCCAGCACCGCGGCCATCCGGTTGAGCGGCGCCGCGACCCAGATCGCCGTGTAGCGGTCCAGGTCCTCGATCTCGCTCAAGGCCCCGAACCGTCCCTGCGGGCGCGGCGTGGGCAGACCCGCCAGCGCCGGATCGGAGATGTCCGCCGCGTGACCCGCGAGCTCGAGGAAGCCGCGGAACCAGGTCCCCATGCCGCCGGACCCGCCCACGATCAGCATCCGCTCCCCGCGCCGCTCGCGCAGCGAGACTCCCACCCGGTACTGCCGCTCCACCGAGCCGCGGATGATCGCCTGGAACATCGACACCATGACCTCTTCGGACACGCCGCAGGCGTCGGCATGCTGGCGGGCGCGGTCGAGCACGATGTGCTCCACGTCCCGCACCTCGACCGGAGAGCCGGCGGCGGCCTTGAGCCGCCCCACCTCCGCGGCCAGCTCCATGCGGCGGCGGAGCAGCTCGAGCAGGGCGCGGTCGACCTCGGCGATGGAGTCGCGCAGGGAGGACAGATCGGGATCGCTCATAGACATAGCCTACGACACGGACGAACACGGACGGACACGGACCCGCACGGACAGACAAGGGCCGCTTCCGGTGTCCGTGCTCGTCCGTGTGAGTCCGTGTTCGTCCGTGTAGGGGGAGGGAGGGGAGGGAAGCCGGGGGTTGGCCGGCTTCCCTTCGGTGAGGCGCCGCACGGCGAATCGCCGTGGGTCGGTAGGTACGCCGAACCGGAAGAGCAAGCCGGGTGCCATAGCGGAAACCCCGGAAAACAAGGACTTTCGCCGCCCCGGCGCACCCTTCCGGGAACGCTCCCGTCCCCGGGTGAGGACAGGCGTACGCGTGACCCCGTCATGGAATGCGGTGGCACCTGCCTTGCTGTAAGTGCAATGGGTCCAGCAGGATCGAGTCCCGGGGAGCGTGGTAGGCTCCGCGCGCCGTTCAACCCTTTTCCTGAGCGAGAGGCCATGGCCAAAGACCCCGTTTCCGAGTTCGCCGCCCCCGCCTCGACCGCCGTCGCCGGAGGCATCCATCCCTCGACCGCCGCCGCTGCCGCGGATACCAGCTTCTTCGGCCATCCGCGCGGCCTTGCGACCCTGTTCTTCACCGAGTACTGGGAGCGCTTCAGCTACTACGGCATGCGCGCCCTGCTCTTCCTGTTCATGGCGGGAGCGGTGACCACCGCGAACCCCGGCCTGGGCATGACCGAGACCCGGGCGGGAGCGATCTACGGCCTCTACACGGCCTTCGTCTACCTGCTGGCGCTGCCGGGCGGCTGGGTCGCCGACCAGATCCTCGGCCAGCGGCGCGCGGTCTTCCTGGGCGGCTGCCTCATCGCCTCCGGCCACTTCAGCATGGCCGTGCCGAGCGTACCCACTTTCTATCTGGGCCTGGTGCTGATCGTGCTCGGCACCGGGTTGCTCAAGCCGAACATCAGCACCATGGTGGGCGAGCTCTATCCCGAGGGCGGAGCGCGCCGCGACGCCGGCTTCTCGATCTTCTACATGGGCATCAACCTCGGAGCGTTCGTGGCGCCGCTCGTCTGCGGCTACCTGGGCGAGCGCATCGGCTGGCACATCGGCTTCGGCGCCGCCGGCGTCGGCATGCTGCTCGGCCTCGTCCAGTACTCTCTCGGCGGCAAGTACCTCGGCCAGGCCGGGCTGCACCCGAACGCCTCCGCCGATCCGGGCGTCCGCGGCCGCAACCTGAGGAACCTGTTCATCGGCCTGGGCGCCGCCGGCGTCTTCGCGCTGCTCTGGGTCGGCGGCATCATCCCGATCACGGTGGAGTGGCTGGCCAACGGCACGGGCGTCATCATCCTGCTGCTGGCCTTCGGCTACCTGTTCTACCAGCTCATGGCCGGCGGGCTCGATCCGGTCGAGAAGAAGCGGATGATCGTCATCTTCGTCCTCTTCCTGTTCTCGGCCCTGTTCTGGTCGGGCTTCGAGCAGGCGGGCTCCTCGCTCAACCTGTTCGCCGAGCGCCTGACCGACCGGCACATCGGCGGCTGGGAGATGCCGACGAGCTGGCTGCAATCGGTCAATCCGCTCCTGATCATCGCGCTCGCGCCGGTCTTTGCCTGGCTCTGGGTGGCGCTCTCGCGGCGCAAGCTGGAGCCCTCGTCGCCGGCCAAGTTCTCCCTGGGCCTGATCTTCCTCGGCCTCGGCTTCGGAGTCCTGGTCTGGGCCTCGATCCTGACGCAGGACCAGACGAAGCAGGTCCTCCCCGTGTGGCTCTGCCTGACCTATCTCTTCCACACCTGCGGCGAGCTCTGCCTGTCGCCGGTCGGGCTCTCGACCGTGACCAAGCTCGCGCCGCACCGCAAGGTGGGGCAGATGATGGGCATCTGGTTCATGTCGATCGCGCTGGGCAACCTGATCGCGGGCCTCGTCGCCGGCCAGTTCGAGCAGCTCCCGCTGCCGCAGCTCTTCGGCGCCGTGTTCGCCACGACCGCGGGAGCGGGCCTGATCCTCGCGCTGCTCGCCCGGCCGATCCGCAAGCTGATGGGCGGAGTGCACTAGTGGCGGACCAGGAGAAGCATCCGAAGGGTCTCGCCGTCCTGTTCTTCACCGAGATGTGGGAGCGCTTCAGCTTCTACACGGTGGGAGCGATCTGGGCCCTGTACGTCATCAACGGCAACGCGGACGGGAAGGGCGGCTTCGGCTGGACCCAGGACCACGCCACGAGCGTCTGGTCCACCTACCTGATGTTCGTGTATGCGAGCCCGATCTTCGGCGGCATCCTCGCCGACCGCAAGCTGGGTTACCGGCGCGCGGTGACGCTGGGCGGCCTGTTCTTCATGGCCGGCCATGCCCTGCTCGCCATCCAGTCGGTGCCGGTCATGTTCGCGGCGCTGGCCTGCCTGGTGATCGGCAACGGCCTCTTCAAGCCGAACGTCTCGACCATGGTGGGCAACCTCTACCCCGAGGGGAGCCACCTCAAGGATCGCGCCTACAACATCTTCTACATGGGCATCAACGTCGGCGCCGCGCTCGCTCCGCTCGTGGCCGAGCCCATGGTGGCGAAGTTTGGCTACCATCCGGCGTTCTTCCTCGGCGCCCTGGGCATGATGATCTCGGTGTCGATCCTCTGGCGCTTCAAGCACCACGTGATGCACGCCGACCGGCCGGGCCATCGAGGCTCGGCAAACGCTGCTGCCACCGCGGTGGACGCTCCGCCCCAGGGTGTCAGCCACCAGCACCCGATCGACCTCATCCCCGACTCGCGCCGGATCACCGCGCTGGTCGTCATCTTCCTCGTGGTCATCGCCTTCTGGATGGTCTTCCACCAGCAGCAGACGACGCTCACCTACTGGGCCGACAACAACACGGACTGGAACGTCAGCGGCATCATCTCGAATGCGATCAACCCACTCTGGGTGCTGCTCCTGACGCCCTTCCTGGTGCTCTTCTGGCAGGCCATGGACCGCAAGGGGATGGAGCCCTCGACGCCGACCAAGATGGCGATCGGCATGTGCCTGACCGGGGTCTCGTTCTTCATCCTCTACTTCGCGGGCAAGGCGGGGGGCGACACCGGCAAGGTCTCGCCGCTCTGGCTGATCGGCGCCTACGGCGTGCTGACGCTGGGCGAGCTGATGCTCTCGCCCATGGGCCTCTCGCTGGTTTCGAAGGTGGCGCCGATCCGCCTGCGCGGCCTGATGATGGGCGGCTGGTTCATGGCCACGGCGATCGGCAACAAGCTGACCATGATCGGCATGCTCTGGGACGACATGCCGCACTCCCGGTTCTTCGCGATCCTGGGACTGATCGCCCTGGGCATGGCGGTGGTGCTGACGCTGCTGCTGAAGCCGCTCAAGAAGGCGATGCCTGGGGTGTGAAGAAGAACACGGACAGACACGGACTCACACGGACGAACACGGACCTCGGACCCATCCGGAAGTCGCCAGGTCCGTGCCCGTCCGTGTCAGTCCGTGCTCGTCCGTGTGTCCGTGTCCCTACAACCGCACCTGCATCCCCAGCTCGACCACCCGGTTCGGCGGAATCCGGAAGAAGTCCGTGGGCCGCTGGGCGTTCCTCGACATCACCGCGAAGAGCTTCTCCCGCCACAGGGCCATGCCCGGCTGCTTGCTCGGGATCAGGGTCTCGCGGCTCAGGAAAAACGTCGTGTTCATCACGTTGAGGTCGAGCCCCTTCGTCTTGATCAGGTCGATCACCTCGGAGACGCCGGGGTTCTGCAGGAAGCCGTAGCGGGCGATGACCCGGAAGAAGCCCTTGCCGAGGTCCTCGACCCGCACCCGGTCTTCCTCCTCGACGTAGGGGAACTCCTCCGTCATCACCGTCAGCAGCACGACCTTCTCGTGCAGCACCTTGTTGTGCTTGAGGTTGTGGAGCAGCGCCGTGGGCGTCGACTCCGGGTCGCGCGACATGAAGACCGCGGTGCCCGGCACGCGCGGCAGCGAGGTCGGCGTCACCGTGCCGATGAACTCCGAGAACGGCAGCGCCCCCTTCTTCAGCCGCTCGGACAGGATCGCCCGCCCCTTCTTCCAGGTCGAGAGCAGCGTGTAGACCACGAGGCCCACCGCCAGGGGGAACCAGCCGCCATCTGCGATCTTGATGATATTGGCGCCGAACAGGCTCAGGTCGGCCGCCAGGAACAGGATCGCGCCGGGGACGACGATCAGCGGGCTCCAGCCCCAGAGCCGGCGGGCCACCACCTCGGCGAGCAGCGTCGTGACGGCCATGGTCGCCGTCACCGCGACGCCGTAGGCCGCCGCCAGGTTCGTCGACTTCTGGAACCCGATCACCAGCCCGATCGTGGAGATCATCAGCAGCCAGTTGATCGACGGGATGTAGATCTGCCCGATCTCCTCCTCCGACGTGTGGATGATCGCGACGCGCGGCATGTACCCGAGCTGGACCGCCTGCCGGGTGAGCGAGAACGCCCCCGAGATCACCGCCTGCGAAGCGATCACCGTGGCCATGGTGGCCAGACCGACCAGCGGATAGAGCGCCCAGGGGTTGTCGCCCACCATGTGGAAGAACGGGTTCTCGGCGGCCTGCGGCTCCCGCAGCAGCAGCGCCCCCTGGCCGAAGTAGTTGAGCAGCAGGCAGGGCAGCACCATCGTGAACCAGGCGAGCTGGATCGGGCGCCGGCCGAAATGCCCCATGTCCGCGTAGAGCGCCTCGCCCCCGGTGACCACGAGCGTGACCGCGCCGAGCGTCAGGAAGCCGGCCCAGCGGTTGTGCAGGAAGAACTTGACCGCGTACGCCGGGTTGACCGCGGAGAACACCTCCGGCTGGCGCAGGCTCCACACCAGCCCGAGCACGGCCAGGGTCGTGAACCAGAGCAGCATCACCGGGCCGAACACCGCGCCGATGCCGGCCGTCCCCTTCCTCTGGAACAGGAACAGGATCACCAGGATCGCCAGCGTGATCGGCACCACGTAGGGGTCGAAGAACGGGGTCGCCACGTGCAGCCCCTCGACCGCGCTCAAGACCGAGATGGCCGGCGTGATCATGCCGTCGCCGTAGAGCAGGGCGGCGCCGAACAGCCCCATGGCGAGCAGCGCCCAGCGTCCGCCCTGGACGTCCCGCAGCTTCGGCGGCACCAGCGCCATCAGGGCCAGGATGCCCCCCTCGCCACGGTTGTCCGCCCGCATCACGAAGAGCAGGTACTTGATCGAAATGATGACGATCAGCGCCCAGAACACCAGCGACAGCAGGCCGAGGATGTTGTCGTGGTTGACCGGGACCGCGTGCTCGCTATGGAAGGCTTCGCGCAAAGCATAGAGCGGGCTCGTGCCGATGTCGCCGTAGACCACGCCGAGCGCGCCGAGCGCCAGCCCCAGCAACTGGCGGTTGGCTTTGCGGGGATCGTTGTTCTTCTGAGTCACGAGCGTGAGACGCTATCACAGCCCGTGCCAGGCAGAAGACTCCCCGACCCCTCTCCCCGCCTGAGCGGGGAGAGGGGGGATGGGTTGTGAGAGGCTACGCTTCGATCTCCTCCATCGCCTCGACGTTGATGGCCTCGGCGAGGGCGGTCAGCTTCTTGTCGGTCGCGCCCTCCTCGTCGAGCGTCTGCTGCAGGAGCCGGACGGCTGCGTCCTCGCCCAGGAGCTGGGCATAGGTGCGCACCGTGCCGTAGCCGGCGATCTCGTAATGCTCGACCCGCTGGGCGGCGGCGATGAGGGCCGCGTCGCGGGTCTCCTCGTCCATGTCCTCCTGCATGACCTCCTTGCCCTCCTCGAGGAGCCCCTCCATGCCCTTGCACTTCTTGCCGCGCCCGCTCTTGCCG
>Ga0268265_10000212_pt1 | contig 67989 bp, 93 predicted proteins | sample KBSSwiS52_FD_190355 | JGI IMG/M metagenome (GOLD analysis project Ga0268265, IMG submission 190355) | Switchgrass rhizosphere microbial communities from Kellogg Biological Station, Michigan, USA - KBS Switchgrass S5-2 (SPAdes) (version 2) | ecosystem: Host-associated > Plants > Roots >... | reverse complement strand
ATGCACCAAGGGTGGTATCGCTTAACTACGTAGCTTTCCCGATAGACAATAACGCATTGATTGGAAACGTTCCTCCTGACGGAACAGTTTCAATTCGTTGCAGAAACAGGACTGGAACCGCTACGCTATGTGGATTTCCTGAATTTACGACGCCAAGCACTCCTCCAAAGAAGTACAAAACAAATACGAATTCTGGAAAGATTCTTATCTGTATTCACGGAGAACCGGATTGTACCGTAGCTATCGGAACAACAGATTCCTACGACTACGACAACGCTGAAACATGGCAGTACGATGTATCTAACTGTACTGTAAACACATCACATTACACTCATTACGTTATAGATGGGCCAGACTTAACTTGCGTCTGGAGTAACACTGGAACCCCGCACGTAGAGGTCAATGGAGTCGGTGCGATTGGAGATCCAGAAGAGATTCATCCCGGCTACACTATATTTAGAAGCCCTACGGTATATAATTACGTTCCAAATACTTCTTATTGTCAGCAAATATTCCCATATAATTTAAGTTTTTCCGGAGAACAATTTCAAACCCTAAGCAATGAGGACACGGAAGAAGACGCAATCGAAAGAGTTTTTCCAGATCCCGACGCAGGCTGGTCTGCATTTCAATCTCCAGAGGGTGAGGGTTGTTGCACTACGTCTAGGCAGCTTAGGGCAGCTGATAGTTTTAGCCTAAGTTTTAGGCAGGTTGAGTTTAAAGTAGATGGTGAGGGATGGGCGTTTAACCCAACCATCAACGTTGTGGTATATCGCAGGCTTATAGGCAGTATTGATTGGGAAAACTGGCAGACACTGACATACACACCTACAGTAGTTGGTGGAGGCTTTTCTTTCATTGATTCGGTTCCTGAGTTGGTCGGTTACGAAACCTATGTATCTGCACCAGGAACGTGTGCTCCTTTGTGAAAAGCCATGCGACTAAAACCCTCAAAAGTTGTGTTTCACGCAAGCTCTAAAAATATTGGTCTAGGTGATGCTGTTGAAGCTATTGCTAAACCCATAGCCCGCACCATAGACGCATTGATTGGATCTAAAATTCAGGAATGCGGAGCCTGTCAAAAGAGAAAAGACTCTCTTAACAAGGTAATGCCTAATATCTCAAATCGTTTCTCAAAATAAGGTTGAGAAAATAACCTAAGTGCCCCAAACAACATAGTCAATGGCCACAGTGATCCCAGTTTCTTTTCGAGTTGCGCCGTTTCCTGATAACGCTGATTACACGCCGCAGGAGTTCGCCGATGCGCTAGTGGCCAGACTTTCGATAGAATCACCGACTACGATATCTTTCTTCGTTTCGGGACCAACCGCACCCACAAGCAACGTAGGCCCGTGGCTTAAGAATGGAGTTACTTGGTACGTTTGGGATACGCCAACGGCTTCATATGTTCCTCAGGTAATTGAGAGCCAGAGCCTAAGATACATATTTCAGAACGGCGCACCGGATCACAATTTTTACACATTTTGGGGAAGTCTTAACGGAACCGGAAAGGCCCAGTCTATCCAATACTTTTGGAACGGAGATTGGCACGATGTCTACGAGGACACGTTCGCCCTTTATACGCCAACCACGGGGATGAACACGGCGATAGACACAAAAATCGCTGCTGCGCTAGTCCCCTATTCAACTACGACCCAAATGAATACGGCCATCCAGGCTGCTGTTCAAGGTGTAGCCTTCGGTAAGGGCGCGTTCCAGGTTGTCATGGGGTCATCTCAACATCAGGCTATTGCTGTTTCTGATAGCGGCACGATTACGCCTATCTTCAACGTGGTCGCAGCAGATCCAGACGGCTGCTTCTCAGGCAACAAATATACCTGCCCAGCCAACGGCTACTACATCTTCAACGTCATCCTTCAGGTAAATGCAGATGACTCGAACACAACTGACCTTGGAACTATCTGCAATATCCTTAAAAACGCTGGGGTAGGAATTGCTGGAAATGTACTTCAATCTCAAGCCGATCCATCGGCAGCAATGGCCCAAGCGGTAACGGTGGGGCCAGTTCTCATGAATATTGGAGACCAAGTTTACGTTACCCTGGATTATACGATCACGGTAACGGCCCCGTCTGGAATCTTGGTTGGTGGCGGCGGTCCTGCCGGGGCACAGTTTAGCGGCCTAATGGTTCGAAGCGCATGATCAAGTCCTACCAAGTTTTTGATAATTTCTTAGACACGTCTGTCCTAGATGTGCCAAGCTTGGTGCGCGACTCGGCTATTCATGCGGGCTTTGGAAACTGGACTCCAGGAAAAGACGAAACCTCGGCCAGCCTAGACGGCATGGGCTTTGGCGGAAATCACGCTATTCTCACAAAAGCGCTAATGAACGCTACGGGAGTTATCGCTGTTCCAAACCTGACGCATTTTCGGCTAACGACGAAGCACACGGAGCGCGCCACGATTCACTCGGACGCACATGCCGGACCATACACCTGCATAGCCTACCTTACGCAGAATAAAAACCAAGGAGCTACGGCATTCTGGAGACATAAAGAAACCGGCCTAACCGGCTTGCCCCTTGATCTTAATCATCTCAATCAAGAGACCGCTGCAATGCTCCGCGATGACATGGCGAAAAGCAGCATGGAAGACTGGGAAATTACCGACATCGTTAAGGGCGAGTACAACCGGGCGCTAGTTTTTAATGCGCCGCTTTTTCACTGCCGATATCCAATGGAAGATCCGGGCACAGATCTTGAATCGGGTCGTTTAGTCTGGATTTGCCACTACTTTAACCTGCAGGAGATGAAATGAGCGCCATAGAACTCACCGACTCTGAGAAGATCATGCGAGCGGTTAACTCATCAAAGATCAACCGTCTTGAGGCATTAATGCAGGCAGGCTATCCTCCAGTCTACCCAGAGGTCACGCACCACTTCACCAAAGGCGACGGGGTAAACGGAAAGATGTACGTTAGATCAATCCTAATGAAAAAGGGTATATGCGTTACTTCGAAAGTGCACATGTGGGAACATCCCTTCTTTGTTATGACCGGGTCTATGACCTGGTTCAATGAAGTCGAGGGTATGGACGAAGCTGTTCACATTCAGGCTCCTTACTTCGGTATAACTAAACCTGGAACACGCCGCGCTATTCTAATTCATGAGGACGTTATTATGACCGCTTGCTATGCTACCGACCTAGAAGATGTGGCGGCGATTGAGCGGACAATAATCTATCCACACGAAGTTCCGCCCAACACTTTTGAACTGACACAATGAAACGATTTAAACAGGCGCATCAGAAACATACCGAAGAGATTGTTTCTAGTTATAGTTTACAACAGCAACAAGTATGGGTCGCTGCCGGCGTAGCGGTGGTCGGAGCCGTAGCCGGAGGCGTACAGTCGGCAGATGCGTCGCGTAAGGCACGGCACGCGGCACAAGACGCAGCTAAAGCGGGTAAGGTAGACATCGACGCTGTAGGACAACAAGCAACAGATCAGGCGCTACAGAACTACAAGACTTCACGAGCGCTAGAACAGCAGTACACGCCGGAGGTTGCGAATCTTAGAACTAATTCGGTTCAGGATTTATTGGCCGCGCTTGGGCCAAATCAGTACAACCAGAGAGCGGGGCAGATCCTACTTAATCAGTCGAATAATCCTGCCGCGAATTTCACGGCTGCGACCCCAGAAGGTCTACAGGCTGCGGCAAACGCAGCGCAAGCTAATCTCGCTTCAGGTAATACTCTTCCAACAGCCAGACTCTCTACAGAGATGAGTAACTTGGCGACGCGAAATGCGCTAGCTAATGCAGGAAACACTGCTCCTGGGTCTCTCTCTTTGGGCCGCGATTTGACCGCTCGTGATCTTGGGCTAACGAGTCTTCAGCTAGGCCAGCAAGCGCAGCAGAACTTACTTAACCAGATCAATAGCGCGGCGAGCACGGGACAAGCGCTGGGTAACTTTAATCTCGCGAACAACCAGCAGCAGATTGGGCAGAGCCAATTTGCGCAACAGAACGCACTTCAGCAAGCAGCAGCGTTACAAGCTTTGAGTGCAGGAGATTTTGCAAAGTATCTGAGTGCAGCCCAGTTTGGGCAGAGCATCCAGTCGCCTATTGTCGGATTGGATCCGAGCGCGGTAGCTAATCTGAGTGTTGGCAACTCTAATTTGGCGGCGAACGCGGGGCAGCAGTCGGCCCAGTTCCAGGCGCAGCAGGGGAACAACTATGCTCAACTTCTCGGCCAACTTGGCGGCGTGGGGGCAGGTGCTATTTCGAGCTACAATAAGCAATCTTCTCAACCAGCAGTTCAGTACACGCCTGGATCTACGAACAGCAGTGGAGGGTTTGACTATTCGTCAGTAGCTATCTGCTGGGTGGCGAGGGAATGTCTAGGAACGGAAACGGATGATTGGAAGGATTTCCGTAACTACATGCTTACCCACATGGATCAATCCTTCATCGAGTTCTATACCTTGCACGGCCAGGAGATTGCTGAGAAGATCCATGATGATGATCTCACCAAGCACTTCATTCGCGGTCTAATGGTTCAGCTTAAAAAGAAATAACATGCCTACGACAAGTGGCTTCGGTGTTCAGGTTATGCCTTCGATCCAGTTCGCAGATGGAGCGCAATTGGCTGGGCGCGGACCGGGCGAAGCGATTGCTGGGTTTAACTCTGGCATTGGACTGGTAAACGCTATCCAGAATACGCGGCAGAAAGCTATTCTTGCGCCGATTGAGCAAGAAGCTGCGAGAGCACGCTTGGCGCAGATCCAGGCCGAAACTGAGTTGGCTCAGGCCCAAGCACCATACCGTGCCGCATTGGCTAGGATTGAAACGGCCAAAGCGAGCCAGCCATTCAGGACAAAGCAGGGCGAATCCATTGTTCAGGTTCCTAGGTTGGATGCGAACGGACAACCTACGGGTCAATTTGACCAAGTGATTCAGGAAAGCGGCGTTCAGTACGATCCGGTTACTGGCACGAACAGCCCATATACAGCAAACATGAAGCCGCTGGTTACGGCGGAAACTGCGGCGCTAAATAATTCCCTTATAGGTTCTCGACAATCTACTGCGGAATATCAGCAAGACCAAGCTGCTGCGAGAGCCGAGGCTAACAGAATTGCTGCGCTTAACGCTCAGACCAATCAGGATCGGGCTAAGGCTCAGGCTGACTTGTATGCTCAGAGAATCAACCATTACAAGGCCCTTGAGGCGCAAGGTAAGGTTCAGATCTTTCAGACAGTAGACGCCAATGGCAATTTGGTTCTAAATCCCGTAGACGTTAAAACGCGGCAGGCACTCCCTCCTATCAGTCTGAACGCTAAACCGAATCGTTCGGTTGATCCACTTGCGTCGATGATGTCAGGAGATGGTAAGGTGGGTGCTGTTAAGCCGAAGAGTGAGAGCATGGCAACAGCAGCCACGAATTGGGTTAAGAATAAAATCAATTCATTCACTTCGCCGTCTCCCGCTGCGGATCAACCAGTGACGACGCTTCCGGTTATACCGGCTGGTCCCGTTGGACAAGCATCAGCTAATCCTGCCCCCCCAGATATTCCAGATGACAGCGAGATTGATAATCTCCTCGGGTTTAATCCGACTCCAGTAGCTCAGCCTAACGCAGCTCCCGCGTCGCCCTACAAAATTCGTGTGGTTAAACCATAATGCCTACTTATGAGGTAACAGGCCCCTCCGGTACGGTCATTGAAATGGAGGGAGCGAATCCGCCTAGCCAAGCGGATATTGATGCCGCGTTTGCGAGTATCCAAAAAACGGCAGTGCCTGCTACCCAAGCGTCGTCTGGTGGCTCGGATCTCGCACGGATGGCGAGCGCGGCCTATAGCGCACCAGCTCCCAACATCGGAGCGAATCTAAACCTTCGTGATGCGCGTGCGGCAGGAGGGCAGACCTTAAGCTTATCGCAGGCTAGCCCGATTGCTCGTGAACGTGCGTATGATGTTCTCGGCGGACTTACCGGCCAAGGAGGATCTGAAGCCGCGCAGTTCACCAAGGAATTCAGGGCAGCTCCAGTTGGTCAAGCATTTCAAGACCGAGATCTAGGCGCTATCGTTAAGACTGGCGACAATACCTTTAGGCGTGTTGGCACGGCTCCGCAGCGCGATCAAACGGCAGGGGATATTTCTACCCAACTTTTAAATCAGGTATCCAACGCAGATATCGGTGGCGCTTTTAGTACGCTTCAACCCGGATTTAACCGAGCTGGTAATCTGGCTGTCCGTAGCGGTGGATTGGTTGCGTCAACGCTTGCTCCAGAGCTTAGACTCCCAGGGCTTATTCTTGGATCTACGGGTGAACTAGCGGGCCAAGCAATCGACGCTGAAAGCGCGGGGCAAGATCCACTCAATTGGCGTAACTACAGTTTACCAGGTATAGTTGGTGCTGGGCTAGTGAGTACAGTGGGATCTGGCGCTACCGCTCCTACGCTTAGGCAGGCAGCAGCGCAAGGCATCCTTGAGGGCGGCGCGCTTGAGGCTCCATATCAACTATCGAGTTTAACGGCTGGCCCAACGCAGGCTGAGATTGATCCTAATACGGGACTACCTATTGGCGCAGCTAAATACGAAGGAAACGCTACGGATCTACTGCCTACGCTAGCAATGGGCCTAGGCGCTCGTGGAGGTCACGCTATTGCGAACGCTATTTCTGACCTAAGGAATCCTCGTTTGCCGCAAATTGAGTCTGCTCCAGCTAGCTACACGGACCAAGGAATAATCAATGCTCAGGCGGCGCGGCAAGCTGAAGGAAACGCGGCGCTCGCTGACGCATTTCAAGGGGAGCAACGAGCGCTACAGGGCATAGATACAGGCTATCAGAATGCCGTAGAGCTACAGGCTCCAGTCCAAGCGCAGAACGTTTTGGATGCCGCCGAAGCACAAGGAGCAGTTAACGCACAAAGACAGGGTGCGATTCTGGATAACCCGGCTACGCCGCAAAGTGCTCAAGCACTTCGAGAGCAATTAGCACTTGAGCAGCAAGCGGCTGATCGTGCGGTGCAGCAGCAGAATATTTTGAGACAGGCGTCTGGCCTAGATTTACAGGAAGCAATGCGGGCTAATCAGATTCAGCCTAGCACGCTTACACCGATTGAAACCTCCCCTCAAGAACTGGCAGCTAGGCAGATTAGAGAACTGGACGCTCAACGAGCTACCGCGCTTCCGTTAAACGCTGAGCTTTCATCTCAGGCCAATAGGATGAACGAGCAATACGGGCGGGCGCTTCCTATTGCTCTTCCGACAATTGCTGGCGTAGGTGTTGGTGGAGCTATTGGATCAACGCAAGGCGATACACCACAAGAGCGATTTCAAAATACGGTTCTTGGTGCTGTTGGCGGTGGTCTGCTTGGCGCGGGCGGAACGGCTGCTGCACGGCTAGCTCAGCCCGAGCTTAACGCGGGCGAACAGGTCTTGGCCAAGGCGGCTAAACCACCGAGTCTAGCCAACATTGTAGCTGAAACTGCTTCTCACGTTGAAGGAAGTCCTGCTAGTACGCAGGCCGCAGCTAATGCGCTCACTCAGACTCCAAAGCTGCCTACGATCGCTGAGGCTACCGCGCAGCAATCGGCATTGGTTCAAGGTCTTAAGGAGATGGGGTATAGCGATAACGACATTGTCGATATAAAACGTAACAACACACCTGAAAAAATCAGTGAAACCATTAATCGTAACCCTAGTAACACTAGGGTCGCAATATTGGACGAAGAGGGGAATGTTGTTGGTCAAAGCGAAGACCTATTCCAAAAAATTAAGGCATATAAAAGCGCGTATCCGTCCGAGATGACTGGAGAAGAATTTAATCGTCTACGCCAACAAGATCAAATTGGAGGAAATCAAAATGCCATTCAAAAGCAAAGCGCAACAAGCAAAGTGTTACGTCCTGAAAGCACAGGGCAAAGCGGGAAATTGGAACTGCCTAGCGTGGAGCCACGAAACGCCCAATCAGAAATCGTTGCCGGAACACAAGCCCTCGACCAAGCAATCCAAAACATCGAACAAGCACCGCCGCTAAAGCCGCTGCCCGAAGACACAGAGTTTCTATATGAACAGAAGTATGACACCAAGTCAGGGCCAAAGTCCGAGCGGTATTACCAGGTTGACCGAACTCCCGACAATCCAAGAGGAAGAACAGTTGATGAAGCAACCCTGCGCTCGGAAGGGTACGATACTTCTGGACTCCCAGGACCCGAAGAGAATTCAGCAAATTCTGGATCTTCTCAATTCTCGGGTGCTATTGGAGCTGGCGGAACTCAAGGCGCAGTCACAGGAAAAGCGTTAGGCATACTTGCGGGCGGCGCTACCGGCGGCACGTTGGGATTCCTTGGGTCCAACGAAAAAGACGATAAGCTAGTTCACACTGTAGCTGGTGCGATCATTGGCGGAATCGGCGCTGCTGCTTTGATGAAAGGAGCAGACGCCATAACCAGGGCCAAGGTTGGGCAAGAGCTAGATGTTCTTCGCCGCAACATCATCAATGAGAATATCCCGCGTTTAAGGAACGCGTCGGAAGAATCTGCTAATGCTGTGTTTCGTTACGCCAATGCGCCACAGGCTGCCGAGGACGTAGCGAAAGACATGCAGGCTAGAGTGCTTGGAAGTCAGTACAAAAGCCCGGAGTTTTCAAAGAAGCTCGGTTCTGTTTGGGTAGAAGAACAGCAGAGGGGGCTAAAAAATAGTTTGGAAGAGGCCGCAAACAACGCGTCCACTCCAGAAGAAGCTGCGCAGCTACGCAAGCAGGCATCTAAGGTGGTAAGCACAATTGGACGTGAAAGCGTATTCAAGAATGAGGCTGAATTTCAGGCCGCGTTAAATGATCCACAGATCAAACAGGCCAACGAGATTTTTAAGCAGACTGTTCAGCCCGCAGCCCAGGCCCGTCATTTGCTCACGGGCGGATTTGATTCCAGGGAAGAGTACGAAGCCGCGATTCAGGAAGCGCTAAAAAACGGAGACCCACTTCCAACCGTAAAGCTTGCTGCCCCAGGACCAAATACTGGAGTTTTCATAAACCAGCAGCCAATATTTGAAGAGGCCAAAGAAGTTACTGGAGGATCATCGCCAAAGGGCAACCTCCGAAATCCGCTTCAGCGCAGGTCTGCATTTTCTAAGGTTCGTAAGGGCACCGCAGAAGAGTACAACATTGACGCCAATAGCCTGATTGAGCGCATGGTCAAAGGTAACTATGAGGATGCTGCTAAGCGGAACATGTATACACAGCTTGAAAAAGACGGGCTGGGCGTAGCGCTTCCTGCCGGAGAAAAACCAACAGACCTAGATACCGGTCGTTACGGAGGTCCTCCAATTCCAATCGAGCAACGCGGAAGCGGCAGCGCCAATACTTTTTTTTGGCCGGATCAATCTATTGAAGGAGAGTTGAGAAAAGCTCTGAACACAGATAGTCCGTTACGTAAAAAAGGATTTCTTGCTAGTGTCAGAGGAGCAATGAACCTGATTCAGATGCGCGGCCTAACCGATCCGGTTGTGCACGGGGCCAACATTATTGCTGGTATCGCTTCTGCTCCTGGTGGAGAAAACTTCATTACTCAAGTGTTTAGGGGCATGCCGATAGCATCCTCGTTCGATGCTCTTGGGAAAGTGGGGATGAAGGTTGTTGACCTTATCAAAGACACTCCAGAAATTAGGTCGCAAATCGCTAAACTTTCCGAAATCGGAAGTATCAGACCGGTCTACGAAGGAGATACGAATCGTATCAGTCGATTCCTCCACACGGTAGACAAAGCCGGTAGGTTGGCCTTAGATGATCTCTATCAGACCTTGGTTGATCGAGGACTAGTTCAAGAGTCAGAAGCTGGTAGGCGCGATTTTGCCAATAGAATTGGTCAGTACAATAGCCGTTTGCTTGGTCAATATGACGGTATCCTAAAAGAGTCTGGATTATCGCCGTTCCTGGTTGCTGGTAAAAACTTCAATTCTATTGGCCTTAAACAAGTCGGAGCACTTGGCGGGCTATCCACTGGAGGAGTGAAGGCTGCATCCAAAGCAGCAAGCCTGCAGCTTAGGGCAGCACAGACTATTGGGGCCTACAGTACACTTGTCGCCATACCAGCGGTGATTAACTATCTGGCCTGGGGAGACCCAGGTGGACCAGATGGAACCCCGCTTGGTAAGATTGCGCTAAATGAAAGTGACGATGGAAAGCGTTACTACTTCGACCCGGCACAGCTCACACTGCTTCGGCGTGGCTTGCGCAGCACGGGCCTGCAAGCGGTCATAACCGGTGCACAAACTGGCGACAATCTAAACAACGTAGGTGGTCAAGCATGGCGAGACGTAAGAAACGCGCTCATTCACCCCTACGCTGGTCCAGTCCCAACCGCAGCAGTCACCGCTTTAACGGGATATAACCCAACGTTCCATCGCGTAGCGGAGAACGTAACTCCTATTGGTCAAAGCCCAGACACGCTAAGGCAGCTTGGAGCTAATGCGAGTGCCGCGTTTAGAAACCTAAATCCAGTTCAAGGGGCCTTTGCAGAATCCGCTACGCCTAAAGCCGGAGAGGAGGCGTTTGGTCCAGGAGAATCAATTCTACCTGGAGTCGGAAACATGCTGATGGATCTTGCTGGCGCTGGTGGTCTACGTAGGGCGACTCCGCTGAGCGAAGACACAGGCGCGCTCCACGAGGCTCAGGACGAACGCTTCGAAGCCAACAGAAACCGCAAGAAGCTGATCGAGTCAATTATCGCAGGAAGCACAGACGCGAACGGACAATTGGATCTGTCTCAAGTTAGGGCCCACATTCAAACGCCAGAGATCCAGCAGGCCATCCGAGAGAACCCACTGCAAGCCCAGCTTCTCAAGAACGAGATCCGCACCGCAGTTAAACAGAAGCTCCAAGGCCAACAGAAGTCGGACGTTGAAAGTAAGTTCAATGTCGCCGAAGGAGAACGTGCTCAGTTTTACCTTAACCGAATCTCGAATCTTTCGCCGGAAGAGGCGCAACAATACCTGCGAGATCAGAAGTCAAAAGGATATTTGACTAGGAAGGTCCTGCAACAAATGAATTATTTGAGGTCAAGACAGCCCGCTGGTGTTCCGTGATGGTTTGATTGTTCGTTCGCGTTAGTTTATTGCTTGACTCTGATTGCGCAATCGAAATGATTCGCGTCAATGAGTACAGCATTATTGACGATTAAGCAAATTAAGGAGATGCCAGCAATGGTGATTCCGGGTGTTCAAGGAACACTTGTTGAAGTAAAGGAGCACAAGCAGGTGCAAGGTGCTAAGGGGCCTACCACAGTACAAAGCTTCAAAATCCAGGAAGGAAATGACTGGCTGTTTGGAGACGCCTGGGGCATGCAGGACTTATCGCCGTGGCGCGGGCAGCACGTTATCTTCGTATCCAATAAGACAGGGAACAACAAGATCGCTGGGGTACAGATTAAGGAGAAGCCGAGTCAAGACGGGTCCAAGACGTACAAGAACCTGAGCATATCCAGCGTAGCCACGCTTCACGACCCCAACACATACGAATCCAGTAAGGGCGTACCAGCTCTGCACCAGCAGGCTCCAGTCGCGGCACAACCAGCACCACAAGCTCAGCAGCAAGCGCCATTCGTGCCCAAGCCTGCTGTGACACAAGCGCCAGCGTCATTCGCGCAAAGGATTGATAATATCGCTAGCGTCGGTCGGGGAGCAACTCCTATTAACGGTCAGACTGTAGGCATGGCTTTAAAATTAGCGGGTGATTTCATCATGGCTGGCCCAGAAGCGTTCGACGATATAGCTATATTGGGTGCGCGGCTTCACTCGGTTGCTTCGATGATTATCATAACCGCACAGCGACTGGAGCGCGGAGACCTAGAGTACCGCCAGGCTAGTACAGTAGACTCGGTAGCCGGTGCCTACACGCCAGCCGACACAGCAGGCATTGAATCCTTCGAGCGTGCTATTCCACAGCCGCGATCTAAACCGACTCCCGGGCCTGGCGGCTCAGCCTTCCAAGCTAGCCAAGACGACGGAGAGGACGTGCCATTCTGATGTATATGGAAAACGAAGAAACCCAAGAAATTATTAAAGAGATAAACGCTTTGATGAAAGCTCAATCAAGAGAAACCGCCAAGCTTATTTTGTGGCTAGTGACAATAAGCTCCCTGCTTGGCGGATTGGCAGGGGCTTTAGTCGTAGCCCTTTTAAAGAAATGAACGCCGATCAATCCAACTTAGGTAAACTTACGAAGGTAAAGAACAAGCGGCCACGTGGCAACGAACAGAAGGAATATCTGGCCACGAAACTAGAATTTCCCGAGCACGGCGTACAGGACCTGATGTTTCGCCCTGATGAGCTAATCAGACCACTCAAGCGAGCGCTACGTCAGCGCGACGATTTACCAGCTATCAACTAAAACTAAAAACAACATGGCATTCCAATCAACTCACTGGTACCACAGATCACCAGACGGAACAGTAACATCTAGGTACGACGCGGACCTGCGCGTAGCCCGCAAGGAAAATCTCTATCCATCGGTAACGACCGTAGAGAAACAAATCCGGGCCAACGGCCAGCTAGGCCAATGGATCACAAGGGAGACAATCAAGGCATGCTGCGAATATCCCAAGTTCGACTTCGAGGACATGAAGGATTATGTGGCGCGGATCGAGAAAGCTTCCGGTAAGATAGCCGAGACTGCCGCCGACTTTGGCACGCGGCTACATGATGCGCTTGAGTGGTATCCGCAGATCCCGATGGACCCGCAGATTCAGCCCTACTTCGACAAGTACGCTGTATGGCATGAGGCGAATATCCTAGAAACTATCTCGTCTGAAACCATGCTCGCCAATCCCTTGATTGGTGTAGCCGGTAAAATGGACAAGCTCGTAGTCCACAAGGATCATGGACGAGTTCTTGTAGATTTCAAGGGGTTAGACATGGAAACCGACATACCTACGCCGAGTGGATGGACTAAGATGAAGGATCTTCAGGTTGGTCATTACGTATATGGCTCTACCGGAAATCCGGTTATGGTTACCGCGAAATCTCAAACGCATCACAGGAAATGCTATAAGATTAAATTCTGTGATGGTTCATCAATTGTGTGCGATAATGTTCATCTTTGGACGGTTCATCACGGAAGAAGCGGGAAAGAAAATCGAATCACGGTAAACTCAGATCAGCTTGTTGACTTGGTTGCAAAGAGATCTTCTGGCATACACACGTTCATAAGAAATTCATCTCCTATTTCTGGACCAAACCTTCAGCTTCCGATAGACCCATATTTTCTTGGTGCTTGGTTGGGTGACGGTACGGCATCAGAACCAAAGATCACGCTTGGCGATAAGAAAAGATTGATAGCAGACTACATAAAACTCCTTGGCTTCGATGTAAGAGAATATAAGAAAGATCAGTTTTACATCAAAAACCTCCGAGGTGTTCTAGTATCAAATGGACTGTTTGGAAACAAACACGTTCCTCCCATATACTTAAGAGCATCTTTTGAACAAAGACTCGAACTTCTACGAGGGCTTATGGACACTGATGGTTCGTGGCACAAAACAAGAAATCACGCGCAATTCGTAAGTACAGATAAGCACCTGAGAGATTCAGTTTACGAGCTTGTTTGCTCGCTAGGATGGAAGGCGTCAACGCATGAGCATACGGCCACAGGATTCGGCGTTTCAACACGTGCGTACACTCTGTGCTTCACCCCGTTTGGGCATAATCCATTTAAACTTAACACGTTTAATAGGCCGAAGGCGCAAGCTAGAATTAACGGAACTGCTAGATGCGGTAAACGATTGATTAAAAAAATAGAACCGGTTGAAAGTGTACCAACGCAGTGCATTCAGGTAGATGCCCACGATTCTCTTTACCTTGCTGGACGCCAAATGGTTCCTACCCACAACACGCAAAATGTGAAAGCGAAGCCCGCGTTCTATGATTCGTGGGCACGACAATTAGGGTTTTATGCGCAGACCTACGCCATGCAATTTAGGTGCGAGGTGCCGCGCATCATGTCCATTGTGCTAGATTCCAATGAGCCAAAAGCACCAATAGCTCATCTGTGGTCTCACGAAGATCAGGATAAAGGATGGAGGGAGTTTGTTTGTCAGGCTTATTTGTGGATGATGGATAAAGATCATTGGCCCGCTGGTAAGTGGGATGTGTCCGATGTCCTCAACGCGCCTGACTTGGCAAACGACATACCCGTATGAGCATTCTAAAAATGATGTACGATAATCCATGGACTACGATCGGATTTATGATCGTTGGAACATTGTGCGTGGTGGCCATATTGGAAAACATTCCAAAGCGATGAAACCGCGCACAAGACCCTGCACTAACCGCACGGAGTTCAGCCGGTACGTTGACGACAATCCTACCTGCATCCCAGAATGGGAGGAACTTCGCCTGGCGTACTTTGGTAAGAAGCACGGGCAGAGACCAGCATTCGGGTTTTACATTAGGTCGTACTACGCGGATAAGTTTCTGATCAAGTACGATAGTTGGTGGTTAAACCATCCTGAGCTTTGGAGCGGAGGAGTAAATCAAGATATCTTAGCCAATGCACACACAACCCGTTCAGTCGCTTAAGCCCGAGTCGATTCAAGAACCATACGACTATCCCACAAGGTGGCTAGTGAAAAGCTCTAGCTCGGAACACACAATGTATCTCGTAGATCTCGGCAGTTACAATAACGTAGGCGAGTGCCAATGTATTTACTGGAGAACTACAGTAGGACCTAAGGTTAAGAAAGGTCAAGTCGTTAGATGCCGCCACATAAATATTGCTAGGGAACGTTTTACCAACTGGGCTATCAAAGAATTCCACGATAAAGATCCAGACAAAGGACATGACCGCGAACAACTCGAACGATGAAACGTTCCCCCCTTAAGAGAAGCACGAAGCCACTTAAGCGAACGCAGCTTAAGCGCGTGTCCAAGAAGATGGCCAAGGCGTATGAAACCTACCGACAGCGAAGGAAAGACTTCCTTGCCGAGCACCCGTTCTGCGAAGTGGAGATAGTTGTACCAGGAGTGCTTTCCTGTATGGGTGCCTCATGCGATGTTCATCATATCAATAAGCGCGGGCCATACCTAAACGACACATCTACCTGGCTAGCGGTATGTCGCGAGTGCCACACTTTTATTCACAACAACCCAAAGATAGCCAGAGAACTAGGACTACTCAAATGATTCAACCAATTCAACCAATCAATATCGTTACAAAGAAAACGCTGCGTGAGACAGTCCGCGCACAGAAAGCGGCCATCCAAAAGCTAGAGGGAAACCTGCGCATTCTCCTAGTTATGATCGAAGCAGTGCGCTCAGAGTACAACTTATCGCAAGAGAAGGTTGAGGAGCTCACCAGCAAGTTCATCAACGCTCACGTAGAACGAGACGCCGAAGGCAAGATAGACATGTCGGAGTTTTTGGGCGCGGCTGACGGCATTAAGGAACAGCTCATCAAGCTCAAAGAAACCATTGCGAACGGAGAGATACCACCTATCGTTAAACCTGAACAAAAACCAGAATGAAGACCGCCGACAATCTTAAGAGGGCATTGGAATATTGCGAAAAGCAAATGCGGTGTATTTGGGGTGACGATACGCTATCCCGCGATTATCAGGAAATACATAGACAATGGGCAATTGAAACAGCTAAGAAAGCTATTACCGAATACGAAGCAGATAAGACAATGCTGGAGACAAAACCATGAGCATGACCCTAGGCCAACAGCAAGCCATGGTGGAAGCCATGGAAAACTTAGAGAAACACCTAGCGCACGCCACCATGTCTCACCGAGTCTGCATGGTAATGGCTGAAGCACTACGCCAAAAGCTATGCATGTCCCGGTTAGAGGTAGAGAAACTAATGGACGAGTTTGCTCGTGAAAACGCGGCAAGCATACGCGACGAGTTAGCACTAGAGTACAAGGACGGAGTGTTTACGCCCGCTGGCGTGAGTGCGCCGATTGATCCAGAGAGGAACTGACCATTAACTTAGAACAAGTAGCGATAGTTCATGAGGCGCTTTCTGCTGGTGACTGGCCAGCCGCGGCAAGCCTAGCCCTACGTGCCGATGAGGTAGATCTAGTCGTAACCGAACAGAAAGAGGCGGACGTAGTAATTCGCACTCTGCTTCAGAACCTACTCGATTCCGATGATTATCTCATGGCGGCGGGGCTGCTCTGGAGTCGCGCTCAATTTGATCCCAGGCCGAGTGTGACACAAGAGATATTCAAAGCTATCCTTGAGAACAATCGGCTACTCATAATGGCCGGATCATCTTTGAGTAAGACATACTCTGCTGGTGTCTATTTCACTTTGGATTTCTTACGCGACCCATTGTACACCAACATTAAGTTGGTCAGCGCAAATGAAGATAACTTGCGAAAGAATCTTCACTCTCACATCTCTGCGCTATTTAAGACAATGTCGATACCCATGAAGCATGAGCTAACTATCCGGGATAGTGACATGTCGATTGGAGTAAAGGGATGGATCGCAGAAATGGGCATATCTGGTATCGCAATTAAGCAAGGTACAATATCTTCTGGAGGATTACGAGGCCACAAGGTGAAGCCGATTCGCAAGGTTCCTCACCCGCGTTTCGGCATGAGTTCTCTGCTAAGAATCCTTGTGGATGAAGGGCAAGACGTGCCATCGGCTGGTTACGGTGACTTACAGACAACCGAGGCGTCAATGGACGGTAAGGACCTAATCAAGATCGTAATTCCGTTTAACCCGGTCGATCTCTCGCGTAGAGCTGTGGAGATGGCCGAGCCAATTGAGGGCTACCATCCAGATCAGATTGAAACCCTTCACTACTACCAGGGAAAGTCAGGTTACCAGGTGCTCCGACTAGACGCGGCTAAGTTCGAGAACATAGTTCAACGTAAGACCGTGTTCCCCGGGCTAATGACGTACCAAGCCTATCTAGGCTTCATGCGCGGCGGGGACAACAGCGCCGCCTACTACGTTGCTCGTGGGTTTCCTCCCATGAAGGATAGCGCCAACACGGTGATTCCTCCAGAGCGCTTACAGACGCAAAGAGGAGAGGCTATTTACATAGGTAAGATTCGGAATATAGCATCAGTAGACTTAGCCTTTCAGGGAAGAGATACAGCGGTGTTCGTGATCGCTCGCTGGGGTCTTGCCGCAGGTTGGATCAAAGAGAGAGGCGAGACCATTTTCTTTGAGGACAGGCTTAACCCGGGAGAAAAGAAAGCGCGGCACGTAATGACCGTTGACCAGATCTTTATCCTACCAAAGAGTGATGACACGGTGACCATGACGCAAGAAGTAATGGGCCGATGTAAGCAGCTCATGATTGACCCTGAGGACGTTTGCATGGATATGACCGGAAACGCTCTTGGTGTTTGGTCACATGCAACGAAGTTCTGGGGTAACGTGCTAGGAATAAACTGGGGAGAACAAGCTACAGAGCTTAGGGTTTTATCTGACGACGTTGGAACGGCGCGGGATGCCTACGATAACCTTCCGAGCGAAATGTGGTTTACGTTCAATCGCTGGCTGGATCCGCGAGTTTGCGGCATCCTGATAAATCCGATTATCTCAACGACTCCGCTCTATCGCCAACTTAGCTCTAGGCGCTATTCTACGGTTAAGGATCACAAGAGCCGCGTTGAGTCGAAGGACAACTATAAGGCCAGGAATGCTGGCGTGTCTCCTGACATTGCGGATACGTTCATCATGTTGCCGCAGTTGATCCGTACTAGATTTAATACTATTCCCGGGATGATGGAAGCTTCAAGCAAGAAGCTGCCTAGCGGAAACGAAACGGACAGCAATACGATCTCCCACAAAACGCTCGATCAGCCCGACTATTTATTCGATGAGAACGGAGAAATTCACGCCAAAGACACTTTGGAAATTTATGAGTGAAATCAAAGAAATATGGCTACCCGTTATTGGGCATAAGGGGTACGAGGTTTCTAATATTGGAAGAGTCAGGTCAATAGACCGATGGGTTAATTATTCCGATGGAAGGGTAGGATTTTACAGGGGTAAGATTTTTAACACAAGAGTTGGTAAGCGTGGGTATTGCTATGTCAGATTGAGAAGTAAAAAAACTAACTGCACAGTGCACAGATTAGTGGCACAATCATTTCTTGGCATATCTGACGAACAGCAGGTAGATCACGCAGATGGGAATAAAACGAATAATTTGCTTTCTAACCTAAGGCCGTGTTCTCGTAGTGAGAACGGAGCCAACTCTTGTATAAAAAATAATAATACCAGTGGATATAAAGGCGTTCATTTCTATAGGAGTAGAAAAAAATGGACCGCGCACATAGGCGTAAATGGAAGAACTGTTCATCTAGGTTACTTTTTATCCAAGGAAGAGGCTGCCCGCGCATATGACCAAGCGGCGATCAAATACTTTGGAGAATTCGCGAGGATTAACTGTGTTTAAGCTAAAGAAAGACTATCCACGCACGCCTCCAGGGGGCTGGCACTTTAAGGATAATTCCGGTGTGGTGGTCAACGGTAAAAGCCTGGAAGATCTCATAGAGAATATTGCCGCGTTTCGGTTGCAGAACTCTCTGCCGCCAGGGCTACCCACTTACGAAGTAACGCTCTTCTACGTTGAACATTTTCCCGATTTCGTGGAACGCACAGACAAGCCCGTTGAGGAACCGGCTAAGACCATCGAAGATCGTCTGACTGATTGGACTAATAAACTGTGGCGCTCGCCACCCGGTAAACTCATCCCGCTCAAGCTGGCAACCAAGCGCATTGAAACCTGCAATGCCTGTCCACATAGGAAGGACTGGAGCTCTAGCAACGACGACCAGGATAAAGAGATTGTGCGTAAGCTAGTGATCCTGAGCCAAGGTGTTTACCGTGCAGAGCTTGGATACTGTGCCGCGCATAAGGCGCATGCGGGGCTGCTCGTGCTAATCAAGGAGCCTGCTGTTTCTAAGATTACCGATGCGTGCTGGATAGGAAAGCCTGATAGCCTCGTTGACGAATAGGTGATACGCTTGGCCGCATTATGGTCGAAGCATTACTAGCTATTCTAATCGTTGGGTTGATCCTCGCTTTGGTTTACTTCATCGCTACAAAACTCCCCTTTATGGGCGGAGTCCCCCTTCAGATACTGGGAATAATCCTCGCGATTATCTGGATTATTTACGCGCTTGATAGGATCGGTATCCTTGGCAGCACGCACGTCAGGCTTTAGGATTCCCCAAGCTATCAAATCGGCATCGGTGATATATGGCCCGCATGTAAGTCCAAACATAATTTTATAAGTTGTTTTTTATCAGTTTTCTAGTCAACAGATTCGTGAACTAAATATTAGATTAACCAGCTTGCTGCCGCGTGAAATAGAGCTAGCCCTGTAGCCATTGCTGTGCTTAGTAACCCTATGATGGTGTTCATGTTGTCGAGGCTGACACGGAAAGGAGCACCGCCCACACGGAACGAACCTGTATAAGACCATCCCCGTTGTCCGGTTGGATCTGGAGGAGCATAGAATCCACCATAGATAGTTACGCCGCGATCAGAGTCGTAGATTGCGCCGCGACTCACGCCGCCAAACTGGATGCCATGAATGATGTTTTGGCTATAGTCTCCGATGTGAAGCGCTAGGTTTCGGGTAGCGACGCAGGCGCAGACTGGGTCCTGGATTCTCTTGTCGGTGATCTTGCGGTACATGCCGCCGATTACGCCGCGATTTCCAGCAAACCTGGTGACGTAGGAATAGACTGCGCGGTCTGCGCGGGCTACGGCGAAGAAACTCTGACCGAAGGCTTGAGGGTTCTGCCCTTCGTCCATGACGCCAGCGGCTTGTACTTGGCCGTAGTAGGAGTCAAAGCGGGACCAGAACATTTGCGTGATGTTGCAGCCAACTGAGCCAACTTGGAATGATCCATAGATCTGGACGGGAGCGCCGGAGAAGTAGCCAAACTTGTACCTATCCATGAATGGAGCGATGGAGCATACGTGAACTAGCCCGGACTCTGTGCCGATTAGGATCTTTTCAAAGTCGGCAGACCAATCGCCAAAGTGAGAGTTGGTTAATCCACCTGAAGCGAGGAGACACGTAGGCTTGGTTACCTTAGCCGAGTAAACAAGGGTAGGCTTTAGGCCAGCGTTGCCACCCTGCCAGTTTGAGGGGAACGTGCCAGCGTTCATCGCGTTCTGCGTGGCCTGCCAGGTTGTCTGGTCTGGCTCTAGGTACTTATTCCAGATGTCCAGGATAAAGGCTGTGCAATCGTAAACAAGAAACTCTCCTTCGGTTTTAGAAGCTACGGCAATGCATCCAGAGCGAGCAAATGAAGAGTACGTGCCAGAGTTATCCAGGGAACTATTGCGGTAGCCTGCGCGTTGGCCCGCGTCTGCTAGGTTGATTAGGCCGGGATCTGGGTTGACGGGTTTAAGCGTAGCATCCGTAGCCATGCAGATAGACGTTGGAAAGTTAACGCGCTCGCCATCCATGTTGAAGAGGTCGAACTCATCAATGCGCTGGCACTTGGTCCAAGAGCCTTCGTTACTAAAGCCGATGTAGGGAGGACTGTGCCCGGGTAGGCCCCAGCCCTGCATAGCGAATACGACAACCTTGGCTACGTGACGATTTGTATCCCAGACGATAGAGGCTTTGAACTCGTTCATCGTTGAGATAGCGAATGGTCCGGGAATTTCGCCGGGGAGAAAGCCTCCTACGGGAACAGGGAACTTATCTCCATCGCGGGAGGTATCGAGTGGCTGGGTTGTGCCCGCGCCGTAAGCATCGTCAATCCAGGCTTCAGAAGAGTTAATGAAGTTGGCTCGGTCCGACCAGATTGGGTTACTAGGAAGTCGGCTAAGGGTGGTAGCTAGTGGCTCTCCTGCTGCGCCGTAAGGGTCCTGGCGCTTGTAGAGATGGGCGTAGAGGGTCCATAGCGTAGAATCGCGCAGGAAGCCGCCAGAATTGCGCTTAGGTTGTAGGGCAAAGCAGAGGTTATACTGAGCTGAGCCTTGGAACTTATCTAGGCCGCAGTGATTGATGCGGTCCTCGGAGTGGAAGGTAACTGTGCCGCCGTCTGAGTTGTAGTCTCCACCCTGAAGGCTCATCCAGTAATCGTCGTTAAGCCGGATAGTCCTTTGCCGGTGATCCAGCATGAGGAGGTTACGAATATATGGATCTGGATTCCAGTTTGCGGGGTCATTTGGATCTACGCAATAGTTTGGTAGGCCAAAAAAGTAATTGTTAACACCTGGATCAACGGCGGGGTGAGTTGGCCCGTCTGTGCGCGGGATGACTTGCGCGGCGCAGTTTACCGGGTGCATGTCATGCCCTGGGTCCTGGAGAGATCCGTCGATAGGGGGCACGGGAACGCCCTCGCCAAGCCTATCGTAGATCTGAGAGTCGTACTTGAGCTCTTTAGTGAATAGCTCGTCACGGTCCTCGGTGCCGTTAGGATTCTTCTCTTGCCAGGTTGGACCCCAGTGGCGCGACCAGGCGCGGGGATCCTCGGTCTTCCAATAGGCTGCGTAGCCTGCCGCGTTTACCGTTCCGTCCTGATTGCGGGCTACAGGCATACTGGCTACAGGTTTAAGGGCGTACTTCATGCCCATAGCATCGCCGTTAGCTAGTGCCGCGATGCCTTCGTACCAGGGATGCACTCCGTCAAACTGTTGATCTGGATGCGTCGTAAAGTGTACGAACAATGACCTATTGCCCTGCCGGATAGTCGTCTGGTTGCAGACCTGATCCAACATTGGCAGATAGGACTCCAAGAGTTGCAGGCTAGTCCTAGTCCATAGCCCATTGTAGGAACCTTCCTGGATATTGATCGGATATTGCAGGACTACGGTCTGCTCGCCTTCAGTGACCAATGCCTGGCAGATCGCCTGCATCTTGGTTTTAAAGACTTCCTTGGTTAAGGCGACACCTACTTTGGAGTCATTGTGCCCGAAACGGACCAGCGTAACCTTGGCCCCCGATGCCTTAATCGCGGCACACTTAGCTGAGAGGAGTCCTGGAGTATCGACAATGTAAGCCGAGGATGCGCCGTCTACGGAAGCATTGATCTTAAGGGTACAGGTTTCGCCTGTGGCGGTGGTTGCTGCCGCTGCCACGAGGTCGGCGGGGTTACCCTGGCCACTCTTATCAAAGTACATCGAATCGCCCATTAGAGCGAAAGGAATGGGCCCTGCTGCGTAAGGCAGAGGTACGTCCAGGATTGGACCTGCCGGGATAACGGGAGGTGGATCATAAGGCGGTGGACCCGGATCTATCGGAGGAGGTGGTGGTGGCGGAGGAGTAACCGGAGGAGGAGTAACAGGACCGCCCGCGCCTCCAGCTCCACCTCCGCCTGTACCCGGAACTACACCTGCAACAATTGAGAGAGTTAACGTAGCTGAAACTACCCAAGAGTTAGGGGCCTTCCGCGTGTCACATGCAGCTCTCAGGGTATACGTGCCTTCTTCGTTAAAGGTGTAGGTACCCTGCTTAATCGAGATGGATCTATTCCCGCCTAGAATGCCTTCACTCCAACTCCAAGCTTGCCTGTTCTCCGAATCCGTTAGCGTGATGTAGTGGCTTTTAAGATCTCCATCCGCGTCTGTTGCAACCGATTCAAACTTGAGCGTTGAGCCTTTAGAGAATTGCGTTTCCTGCTGAATCGGAAGGAGGTACACCTGCACATTCGGAACACTTGGTACGTGCGGCGGCTTTTTTTTGTCAGAAGGAGGAGGCATAAGCTGAGTGTTTGTTAACGGAGCATAGTACCACCGAACCGCGCACAGCAAGGGTGTTCCCTCATAGTTTACGGCTAATTAACGTTTTGGTTCATTGGAAATGGTGGCTCTTTAATCACGAGAGAGATGCCCGCTTGGGCATCTATTGGCTTGGTGGCTATCGAAATCTTAGGCTCTGGCTTACGCTCATCAACCCAGAGTCCTTTAATCTTTAGGAATTGTTCAGCTCGTTCAGCAGCGCTAGCGTGTGCCGCGATCCAGTGAGATACGCTTGCGTCGTCTCGGTTGTGGAAGGCTAGACGCCTGGCATAGCTCGATTGCTCTTTAGGAGTAAGTGTCTTCTCGGCTTCCCTAATGGCGTTTAGGTCGTTTAGGTAATCTGGGAGTATGTGGGAATCGTCGATAATCTCATCTTCTCTTCGGCGAAAGACTGACCTAGCGTACGCTGAGCCTTCAGGTGAGTACCAGGATTCAATCGTTGATCTCCAACCGCAAGCCCGCGCAATAGCTTCTCTCTGAGTTTCTAGTGTCATGGCTCAAAAGGTTCGTTAATTGTGAATGAATTGTAGGGGTACTCAGGCTGTTTCTTGCTTGGCCGGATTATGCCTCTTTCAAATAGGCTATTCCAGGCTGCTGCGCGCTTAGGGTTAGACGTTGCCTCCCAGTCTGTGATCACAGGGTTTCGTTTGATCCTAGCAATACACCAGGCCTCTTGAGCCGCACGTGTTTGCATGTTTGGTAGGTTACTCATGATTATTCTTCGCGATAATGGTTGGGCCAGTTTCTTACTTGGTCCATATCTCTAGCCATTCGGCACTCTGCCAGCTCGATCTTGAGCTTCATTACGCCATCATGGAACTGTTCCCATTGCGTACCGGGGAATTTGTTTGATGCGGTTATCGGAATGCCTGCGGCTTCGGCAAGTGCGCGGGTTAGCTCGAAGTCTCCTTCGCGTAACTCGCGGAGGTAATCTATCTCCTTTTTAAGCCTGGCGTTCTCTTCCAGTAGTTCTTTGTACTTCTCCATCGTTAAAACCAGCATGTTGGCTCCTTAGACCATCGCTGCTTTATCCTTGGTTTCTGGCATTACGAAACTTAGATCCGCTTCTGGCCCGGCTTTAACCCACTCAGGATTAAGCTTTGGTTGGTCTGTCGTTTTATCTGAGTCTGTGCTCATGGTTTGTTTTTGTTCTCTGTCGTTTTTGGTTGTTCTGTTCTCTGTTACTTCTTTGACTTACGCTTACTGGTTGCCATTTCTCTAACTGGGACCGATTCTAGGAATCCAAAGGCTGCCGTTTCTTCCGAAGGAGTCGCGGCATCTTCCGGTTCCTTGCCGGCTTCCGGTATCGCCTGGTGTGCCGGTATCTCATACTCTATCCATCCCGGTCTGAAGTTAATAAGTAGCGAGTCCTTGTGCCACTCTTGGTCTCCCGAGATGCACTTGGTTATCTTACGTCCTCGGTAGATCTCAAGGGCTTTAGCCATAGCTGAGCCTGCATCGTATCCTTTTACGTCTACCCGTTTTCCATCTGACAGTGTGATTTTGTAAGTTATCATGTTTATAGGTTGTTCTGTTCGTTATTTAAGGCATCTTAAATTAAGCTTTCTTTCCGGTTCTGTTTAGGCTTCTCATCTTCTTGATAGCTCTCTCATCCTTAGTTCCACCAGACGCTAGGTACAAGCACGCCTGTAACCAAGATCTAGGGTAGTAGTTTGATTTTATTTCTCGATACGGAGCTACCAGTTCTTCCCATTTATCCGGGTAGAACTTTTTGATTAAGGTTAATGCCGAGTCTTGGTTCATTTTGTTTTTCGATTATGCCCGTCGTTGCCGGGCTAAGTTTAGCTTGGGATAGAGGGAGTGAGAAGAGCGTATTTCCCCCTAACCCCATAGGATTAGGAGGTAAAGTGAAAGCCCGGTCTGTCGGTCGTTTCGCTTCGCTGCTAAAGATTCTTGATCGCTGGTGGTATGACTGCTTTGCCAGCTCTCTTTAGCCTTTCCCCGATCAAAGAACTATCTCCTCGATCGCGTCATTTACTGCTTAGCTTCCGGAATTGCACCGCCAGCCTAAGCACCGTTGGATGTCCGGACCGCTTGGAGTCGGGAAGCACTGAAGAGCGTATTCTAATTCGCCTTCCCTGCGACGGTCGCGGCTGTATCACGTCCTAGCCAAACCGCATTTCTTTGTTTTGGGGCTCGCTGCGATCAAGTACCTCTCGGCTCTTCTGAGATCGCTTGTGCTCGTTACCGTCACCGCCTCTGTGTCGCGGTCTACGTTGCAGGGACTTCAAAAAACACGCTCATCAGTGCCGCCCTGCTGTTCACAGCGCGGACACCGTAAACGAAGGCTCTGATTGGGTCCGTCACTGGCGATGCTTCTTTACTAAGTGCGCACCAAGTAAAGTATTGGATATGACGGCAATTTCCCACTATCGCCGGAAATCCCAGTCAGAGCCTTCGTTTGTCCTATCTCGTAGGCTTCCGGCCTAAGAGCAAGCTTTCTGTGGTTATCCTGGGTTCAGAGTCCCAGGCTTCCGTAGCCGGTGTCCCTCACGTCCTGAGTTGAGCAGGCAGGACTTGAACCTGCATGGACCTACTTACCGAACGCCAAGCCTTATGCGCACTATCTCTTGGTTGTGGAGGTCCGCCGTTAATCGCGCGTATAATTCCGCCACTGCTCAACTCAGAAAATGAAAGAACGTCTTTACTCTCACAAAGGCTCTCACGACCAGACTAGGTTAGGCTGTAACGTGCCGACAAAGGTCTGTGCGTTACCACAAATTGTCTTCAGCATAGCTAGCGCTGGTCCTGGGAGCCTTTGTAAAAGTAAAGAACCGACCTAGTACTAGTAGATCGGTTCTCAGAACTATCACTCGGCTTATTTGAAATTGGGCCGAGAAATTGTGCTATTAATCAATCCGTCTAGTACACGGCTGCAAGCGAAATCAAAAGAATCCTAATGAAACGATCAAGCGAAAACTGAAAAATATTTCGACTCTCCTATGAAAATAGCGTCTACTCCCTCATGAACTTCTTCTGTTGGGACACAGATAGGTTAGCCACGAAAGAAGACATTCACCGTCTAGAGAACCTGTTACGTCAGTTCGAACATTCCATAAACATGAAAGTATCTGAAATCCCCGCATTCATTTCCTCGGTTAAAGACGAGTTGGTAAAATCCAAAACCGAAATCCTCGACAAGATCGCGGCCCTTGAAGCCGCTACTGCCGATGCTGAACTCTCTCCGGAAGCTGTTGCTGCCCTTGAAGACCTTAAGGCTACTGCCCAGGGTATTGATGACATCGTCCCTGACATTCCGCCAATCACGGACTCAGGCCCAAGTGGATCCACCCTGCGCGGCTGAGCCTGCCAAAGAAAAACCCCTGACCGTTATGCGCGGTTCAGGGGTCTTAGTTAAGAGCGGAAGGATTTGCACCTCCATTTTGGCAGCGATTCTTATTTCGGATATTGCCAGTTCCGGATTCTCGCTTGGGTATGCACTGGTTCCCGTTCGCCCAAAGTGGTGGGCCATTTCACGAATCGAACGAGTCAGCGCGTCCGCTGCTAGCACCAGCTAGGTAGCCCAAAAGAACAAAAGTGGTGGCCATTGACGTTACGGCTATACGTCTCCCAGGAATATTAGGCGGGCGCCGTAGACCCCGCTCAATCCTGTCGCACCCAGTTTCCTGGTAGCTTATTGTCAGGCCAAAGAACAAAAATGGATCCGGTTGCTACGATTAACGCCGACCGGGGCTGGCGTGGTACAAACAAAGGAACAGAGGCTGCGCAGTCATCGTTGCTGAAACCCTAGCGAGCGGCTGGTTATGAACAAAAACAGAAGCTCTAAAAACAACTCACGTTAAGCTTGCGCCTCGATCGGCTCAGGTCAAGCTAAACCCCGAAGCGCTTCTTCCACGCGCTGGGGACCCAGCCAATAGTACGCTCGGCCCCTGGCTGAAATCGGAAGTGCCCGGCCTCATCGATACAGGCGAGCGTAACATTGTACGGCTTACCCGCCGGGTCCAAATGGCCAATCATGACTGTCTCACCAACCGGCGGTTTCTCCTGGCTCAATAACTTCCACTCGCTTGCTTTAGTTTCAGTGGCCATAATATCCAACGCTGGCTGCTTCTGCGTGCGTGTCAATTCATCGTGGCTCATCCTTCGGCTATAGCTGACTGCTACGCTCCTAGGGGCCTTCTCGTGCCCGTGGCACACATATCTCGCGTACATGCCATCCCGACACGGCACATCCAAAGTTGAGATAGTCTCGCCCGCTTTTATCTCAAGCGATTCACGCCTGCCATCCCACTCGCCACCCTGAAAGAAGATATGGGTTTTCATCGGTAGTCGTAAATCTTGAGGTTATGTTTCTTGGCGCGAGCCGCCATATCGGCGGTTCCTTTGCCTCCCGGAAATAGAACGCAGGCTTCGGCATACTTCGCCATCTCTTCGTTTCGGATTGGCCCTGCTGCGCGTCCGTGCTTGGTCCAGTTAGCAGGAAAGAGCTTTATGGGAATACCATTGGTCTCAGCAAAAAGTTCCGCGCATCGATCAGCACCCGTCGCGCCGCCTGAGACTACCTCGGTGATCGAAAGCCTGTGAAGATTTAGGCAATCATCTGGGGTGAATTCGTAATCGCGGCCACCAGCTATGATAGTTTTCATCGGCGATTCAAAACCTCCGCATAGGCGCGCCGCGCAAACACAAGCTGACGATACGCAGACCCAACGCGCCAAGATTCAACTAGGACCCTTAGCCCGCTTGCTCTGCTGAACCGTTCCCAGGCTGCTAGGTAGTCGTCAATGTAGGGTTGTAGGAATTTATTCATTGGATTTTTGTAGCTCTGAACTTGTGAACGCCCGAAGATGAATCATACCATATATTAACTCTATATCCCCTGGGAACAAGCTCGTCGGTTAATTGGTTAACAAGTTCGAAGCATTCTGCATTTGATACGCCATCATCGTATTCGAATTCTATTCGATCGGGCATAAGCGCGGCAAATTTATCGCCTTTAGTCTGGATAGCTACGAGTGCTGTTTTTAACTGTTCTGTCGTTGTCATGATTGCTCCTGTTCTACAATCACTTCTTTTGCCTGTGCTCGTATCTTATTGTTTGACTCTTCTACTTTGTGCTGGGTTTTCTTCCCCAAATCGGCTATCTTCTTCATGCGTTCTTCTAGCGACATGCCAGCGCCTTCCATCAAGCCTTTAGCGGCAGCACCTAGCATTTGTCCTGCTAGATTACCGATAGCTGAATGACCTACTGCTGACTCTGGTGCTTCTGTTCCCTTATGCGCGGCTTCAACCATTTCAGATACGAGACTCCCGGCCTTCATGAAATCAGCTAACGCCTTAGGCTCAAGCACCAGGTTTGAGCTAAGCATGAAGTCAACGTTCTGTGAGTACGCCTTCATGAGCTTCGCAGCAAGTAACTGCCTCTCTGCTTTAGCGCTATCCTGATTGATAGGTACGCGGAACTGCATGCCAGACTCAGCGCGGATAGTGAGAGCACCAATGAACTTCTTTTCCGATTTACGCAGTGATCTCCGCTTAGACTTAACGACTGGCGGCTGAATCGGGGCAAGACTAAGCGACTCCTCTGGTGCGAACGATTGCGCTAATGCTTGCTCCTGTGTGATTGGTTGGCTCATGAGAATTGGTGTTGTTCGGCAGCGCGCTCTAGAGAGCTATTGATCCGTTGAATTGACTCTAAGTCTCCTCTTACAAAAAAGTGGTACTCAAACCAGTCTCGATTCATTTGGTACTCGAATTCATAGCCCATAAACCTAAGGCCGTCGAGGTACGTTTTGAACTTCTTGGCTAACAGCCAGCCAATGACGTAGTGCTGCGCGTAATTTTGTGAGGTCATGATTTTGGTTTAATCGCGTACCGTTCGAATAGGTATCTAACGACTCGGTCTTTTTCTATTGCGGTCAAGATCTCGGAGCTCCAGGTGTTTTCTATAGCAAGCACCGTCAAATAAATCGTAGCTAGTTCATTATCGCCAAGTCCGTCTGGTATGGCGAAAGTAATCTGAAGTGGTTTTCGTTCGTCGCTCATAATGTAAACTCCCCACGAACAAAACTAGTTCTGATTGTTGCGCCGTTCACGCCAAGCAGGCGTCCTATGTTCTCATAACAACGTTTGATCGGTAGCTTGGTTTGTTTCTGAAGATCGTGAGCCCTACGTACTACCTCGCGCTTAAGCTCCAAAGGATACTTCGAATTGTTGGCCTTGCGCATGAGCACAACCTGACCTTGATTTTGCTTCTCAATCTTAGTTACAAAAAGGTGTTTGCGTAGCGACTCTAAACCTACACCCGTCTCTTCGGACGCAGCTTGGATTCCTATTTCCTTGGCCCTAACTGCGGCTAGGTTGAGAAGCTCCAGGGGATATTTCCTGCGCCGAATGTTAGCGGCGGCACGCACATTGGTCTGTGCTAGCTGCCCGAGCTCTGAGTTTGCGGCAACCATGCGTATGCCTGATATGGGTTGGTTCATGATAGTCGTTTAAGGTATTTTGTGATTGCAGCCATTGCTTCCTCAAGTGAATAGGCTACGAAAACGAAGTAGCCCTGGCCGGAGACTAGATCTAGCCACTCACTTTGAGCATCCGAAACCATTCCATTTGGAGCCTTCAATTCGATTGCCATCCCATGCCACTGCGAACGCGGCACAAAAAGTATGTAGTCCGAAACGCCCGCTACTTTTCCCATTCGCTTGAGCCTAGCTCCACGAATAAAGTCTTGCTTGCTTGTCTTAGATCCTTCGTTCGGCACATGCACCAGCAGCCGAGCGTCGGGCACACCGAATCCTTTGTGCGCAAAATTGAACCATTTTACCAGAGACTCAGCTATCTGTCCCTCCGGCTGTTTCCTTCGCTGTTGGCGTTTGAACTTAGCACGCCACGCCTTGAGCGCATCTTCTGGGAGAAACGCGGCATTCATGGTTTGTCCTCGATTAAGATGTCGCACGATATTGGCTGTTCCGGCATACCTAGTCGCATGTGATCACCGAATATTTGCATTACCTGCCAAAGTTGCATCTTACTAAATCCTTCGCTGTCTTTCTCCAGCTGCCCGGGGGTAATTCCATAGGTGGCGTAAAACTTTTCTCGAATCGAGTGGCCTAATGGCGTGATCTTAACCTTCACGTTACTGTTTAGGTTGAATGGTCTAAAAACAGATGTAGAGTTCATTTCAGTAAAGGCGTCGAATGGTCACGTTGAATCCGACGAATGTAAGTGCTGACTGTGTGAATACATTTACGCGGATCTTGCCTCCTGCCGCGTAGGTCCCGCGCACAATAGCCTGCATGCCGAAGTGCACATAAGCGCCACTGCCATATGGGGTCATGAACCAGACTGTTTTATTGTCCTTGTTATCAATTCCGGCGGTCAAGCCTACGCCTACATTTGGAGGTGGTTGGTCTACTGTTCTTGCGGTAATCAGGATCTCATATACCCCACCTTCTCCTGCCGCGATTAGGTACGTACCGCTCGCGTTATCCCAGTGGTTACCTGCGTCGTTAACCTTAGTCAAAGGAACGATTGCAAAGTCTGGAAATTGTGCAATTGGCGGGGTGTATGAACCACAGGCCAACTCGGCATACTGCTTACTCAGATCAACCGGAGTTGTTGTAGAAGTCGCGGCAGTAACGACCAAGTTAACTGGCCCACTGGTAGCTGAGCCTGCTGCATTGAGAACCGTGGCAGAATATGCTCCTGTATCGCTAGCCTTAAGTGGAGAGAGTACAAGTGGATTGCTAGTCGCGCCAGCAATTACTGTACCGTCTTTTTTCCAAATAAATTGAAAAGGAGTGGTTCCTTCTGCCGTGACGGTGAGTGTAGCGGTGGTTTGGCCGAATAGCGCAGCCGCGCCACACAAGAAAAACAGGGGATATGAGTAGGGTCTCATTTTTTATTGATTAGAGCTATCACGAGGATTATTGCGGCGATCCCCATCGCTATTGCTATGGCTGGAAAAACGTAGATCATGGCCGAACGATAAAAAGTGCTGGAATTACCATGCTTAAAACTGCCAGTGCAATAGTAGACCATTTAACGCGCCCTTTGTCGCAGTAGTCCCAAAAGCAACCGCAAGAGAAAAATCCCAACACAAAAAATATAGCGCACCGTCCCAAAAACTGAAAGTTAGTTAGACAGATCATTGCTTTTCCTCCGCCAACTTCAAAAGCGCGTCGAGCGCGGCTTCGGGTATCGACTCACCGAATGCGTACGCTTCACGAATCTTTTCTCCCATCGCTTCAATCATGACCTTGCGGCTCGTTAGAGTAAGCGGTAAGCAAAGGTATTTTGTTGCGCCTCTATAATTGTCGTATCCGGCAAGCTCGTACTGAGAGTACCGAATCACCGGCTTCAGTTTGTTTTTAGGCATGGGATTAAATCTCCGGGAAGTCTTCGGCTTCTGAGAATACCAGCGCTCTCTTTCCGCAGGTCTTACAGATTACAGCGCCGTATTTGGATTCGGGGTCATCGTGACCCCGTCCGCCTTGGCCGAAAATCTTGTTCATTCGTTTGGTATCAACATCCGCATCCCAATAAAAATGATGATAGGGAGCCGCATCGTACGTCGGCATTGGGCATTCTCCGACCGCTTCGCAGGTTGGATATTTTCCTTTTTTCACGTCGCGCCTCCCGTGTCCGCCCTGGCGCGTTCAAGGAAATCGCACATGGCAAAAATATTTTTCCTAAATTTACGGATTTCCTCTTCGCCGATGTTATCCAGGAACGCAGGGTAGTGCTTCGATAACTCGGGATGTCTCTCCTCGATTCTCCGAATCCATGTTCCTGCTGAAACGAGGAGAGAAATTACTTCCTCAAGAGGGACATCCCGCGCTGAGACTTCGCGTTTTATCTGTTGTCCGGCCTTGGCGCGCTCGGCTTCGAGCTCGGTTAGCACTTGATTACTGAACGTTTTAATATGCCGTTTTTCTAGCTCTTCGATCAGCTCCCGCGCCGAGATTTCGCGCTTGGGCTGGGCCTCCGGAAAAATCGCCTTCACTAATTTATCGTAAGCATCTCGCTCTTCTTCGTTCTCCGGAATTGAACCACGCAACGGCTCTCCAAGAAGATCGTTCTTCACGAGGTATTCCATTGCCTTTTGAGGCAAGTCACTCTGGAACGGCTTTTTATTAAACAACCGGACTAAACGGCAAACCAGTGTTCTCAAATCGTCCACTATCGGCTGAAGGTCGCGCTTGGGCTGGGCCGGGCACAATTCGGCAATAACCTTGGCACCGGTGTCGAGGAGCTTAACCAATTCCTCTGATGTCTTCGGCGGGTGATCTAGCGTCAGCTCGATAATGTCAGCAGCCGCCTCCCGCATCCAGTCCCCCGGCTTAGCTGGCTCTTCGTCTTTGTTCATGGTTGTGATTGTTTGATGAGTTCTTCGCTGATTTTCATGTTGGCGTTAGTTCTGGCAAATGACCCAAACAATCTTAGCGCCGCTTCGTCGTAGGCGCGTGCAGATTTCTCCTTCGTGTCGAAGTAGCCTAGAAACATTTGTTTCCCGTTGAATTGTATTCTGGCCAACCATTTTCCACGTTCCTTGTCCCAGCAAGCCCCTTTGAATCCACTAGTGCTATTTTTTTGAATCTTACCGTTCGCATTGTTTAGAGTACGTGAACACACTCGGAGATTCGATAGACAGTTGTTCTTTTTGTCACCGTCCGCATGATCGATAACCATATCTTTCGTGCCCCCAAGGAATGCTTCGGCAACTAGGCGATGAATCCGGTAATGTTTTCTATTGGGAAAGTTAACATTAATATACCCTTTAGTGTCTACCCATGGTTTCAGCATCTTTCCTTTCAAAAACTGTCTTCTGCCATCTGGGTATTCAATGCATCTATCCAGCGATTTCACCCTGCCATGGTCGCTCACCTGATAGCCCTCAAATCCAACCACTGCCCGCCATTCCTCGGCTTTCTCAGCAACGGCCTTCGCGGCTTCGATCTGCTCGCGCAACGGTGAAGGTGTGAGCTTGTGGCGTTGAAGGTAGTCTAGAGCCGCAACGCGAACTTGCTTATCGGGTGGAAGAAGTGCGCAAAGTCGCATCACCAAAACGACTAGATTTTCAATCTGGAACTTGTCGCCGTCTCGTTCAGACGGTGGACTCACTCCAACATATGTGATCTGCTTCACGGCTTCTTCGTAGGCGGCTAGGGCTTTTTCAACTCTGCTAAAGACTATCCAGAAAGTACAGTAGCCCTTAGATTTTGATAGCTCGCGCACAGCTTCAGCCAGCGCAGCGGCGGGGTCGTTGGGTGTGCTCATGGTTGCTGTGGTAGTTTTGGCAATCGATAGGTTCTTGGTGTGCATGTTACCCTGAGCCGAGTTTGCTCGTCGCCCAAATCGACTAGGCCAGCCTGGTCGAAAAGAACGTTTTCCACGCTCGATTTGAACGCATCCCAATTGGTATCCTCTCCCTTTCGTTCAGCAATTGCGTAGGCTGCTCTCAATAGCATATTAGATTCGTTGGGTTTCATATTGCAGTTAGTGTTTCTTCAACTCTTATGGGTTTAAAATACCAGTGCTTTGAATGCTTTTTTGATGCCTCGCGTTTCTCTTTGCACCAAACAGCGCATTCTTTTCTGGTGCGAAAAAGCATGGCGCGCTGAGGCTCTCCCAAGTATACTCTTGGCCTTGAGGTCGTATGCCACGCCTCATATGGAACAAATCCCTTTTCACGACCAACATGAAAGTGGGCAGCCCAAAGTATTGTGCGGTGGAATATTTGTGGTTTCACGCATCCCCCTTCGGCTGGGCCGCTGCGGCGGGCTGCGGTCGTTTCATGTCTCCAGGGCAAAAACACTCGTAGTCTTCCTGCGTCCAGTGTTTAGCCGCATCGTCACACTCAGGGTGGTATTTCATGCAATTCAAGTCTCCGTAGCTTACCCCGGTACGCGTTCCATATATTGAGCCAATCTGGATATCTTCGTTGCAGTAAAAGCACACGTGCTTCTTGCGAGCGACAACTCGGTCTTTGCTTGATAGAAATACCCAGCTCATCCCTGTCCTTCATTTGGTTTTGCGGCGGGCTGCTTCAGTTGAGCCTCCGCCATTTGCATACCCACCCAATGAGAAACCATACGAAGATCCATTGTTTTGCCCGCGCTAAGCAGCATTCCCATGGTTTCCGCGTCGAGTTCGCTTTGATCTCGCAACCATCCAATCGCGCCATGCTCGTCAGGCTCACAGTATTCGAGCGAATCCAGGTCGAGCCCTCGATAGCTTTCGGGTTCTTCCGCGATGGTTTCCTTCAGAGATTTTACGAACTCCTCGAATGAAAAATCGTAGCAATCGCGCCCGCGTCCTTTTTCTGAGGCCTCGCACTTTCCCGAAAAATAGCCGAGTTCGGTCCGGGCGATAAACTCAATTGATGCTTTGCCGCTCCATTGATAAACTGCCGCTCCGAGGTCGCCGTAAACGAAGAGTGTTCCGCCGTGGATAATGTAGCGAATGGCATAGCACCCCGTTTTTGGCGCTTTCCACTCAATCAAGGTTAGGCCGTTTTCGCAGGTCTTTACCGTGGCTACGTGATCCTTAAACCAGCGCGTTCGTATTTCTAGAAATTGATCTGCTCTTGGGTGATTCATGGTTGTCCCTCGTTTGGTTTTTCTGTCTCGTCCCACTGATCGTGGTAAAGCGCCTCGTGCAGCCGGTCGTAAACCTGGTCTCGTGTGAGTCGTGTGAGCGGACTCTTACCTTCCCAACTTCCGTGTAAATCCCGCATCAGGCTTTCAATCGCGGCGGTTAGGCGCTCGCACTTAGATTTGTAGTCTTCGCTCATGTTTTTAATCCTCCTCTATTGGATAAACTTTGACGTATGCCGCGCCGTTGTCCCGAACGATCTCCTTGCCGATGCGTAGTGCCTGCTCCTCTGAGTCGGCTTCGATCTCCCAAGTGACGTTAATGTGTATTTCGTATTTCACGGATTTGCCTCCGGTTTTGCGGTGTCGCCTGCGAGCGCTGCCTCGATTGCTTTTAATGCGGGTGACTCATACAGCGTGCGCGCAAAGTTTGCTGTGTTTCCAATCGCGCCAAACCATTCGGATTCTTTTTCTTGGTTTGACTCCTCGAAATAATCGAAGCTAGCAGTTGCGATCCGGGCCAACTCTTCACCAATATTCGTAATCGCATCTCGCGCCTGCGCAGCTTGCAGGTGTTCGGCTCGGGCACGCGCTTCATCTAACTGACCCGCTAATCCATCGGCTTCGTCTGAACGCACGGAAATCGCATTTTGAAGCGACTCGATTTCTTTCTCGGCTTTCTGCTTAGCCTTAACTACGTCTCTTAGAATGCATGCGTCTTCATGGGTTAGCGCCTTATGCTCAGCCAATGCTTGCCGGAGCGCTTCGATTTCGGCGCGAGCTTTCGCATATCGATCGTTGCATTCGTCGCACGAGATTTCACCGCATGTTGGTTCGTCGCTCATGTTTCCTTCGATTCGCAAACGCAGTTAACCGGGATAATGCAATCAGGGGACGGATCACCTGGGCTTGGGTCGCCTGGTGGCTCTGGCCACTCGCATGGCCAGCTTCCAAGCGGACGAATTGCTTTACTTGGTTTATGATTGGCGAGCGGGTCAAAGATTGATGCGGCGCGAGTCATGTTGCAGCACAGGAACAACGTCGATAGGACGGCGAAGCAAAAGCGTTTGCTGTTTTTTAATGTTTTCATGATTGGAATCCTATTTTAGCTACAGCCTCATGGGATGAGGCTCTCAGTTTCTTGAGGAAATCGATGTCGTCTTTGGTCTTGGGAAGAACGTTTCCATACCGAAGGCAGACTATGCGCGGTTGAACGATTAAGAATGTCACTTGATCACTATGCTTGAACTGCGACTCGTCTGAATGATCAAAATCATCCTCTGGCGCGTACGGTTTATCTAGATCGGCTTCGACCTCTTCAATCGTGGTGTACGTGCCGTGAACTCCTGATGTAGAAAACAAACAAAAGTTCATTTCGTTTGCCTCTCCGTTTGGGAAAAAGGATCTTAGTGCTGCCATTGATTTCAGATCGCTCGCACGGGATTTACCTGAGTGGTGATTAACGTAAAACGTGTTGTAGTGCGCCCCTTCTTTTTGGTGCACCGATTTCCAGTCTTCGGATGACGCTGGCTCAAACATTGGTCCTGAAGCACTCATTTGTTTTGAAATTGATTTATTTTGCCTGGTTTTCCTTCCCGCTAGGCCAGCCCTACCGCTTGCGATGTAGGCTCGCATTTCGGTGGGGCCTATGGGCGGGAATAGATTATGCGGAGAACCGTCCATCTCCGTGCTCCTGCGCCAGACGGTCTACATCTAACTCGCTAAGCGCTTGATGATCCTGCTCGGCAAACACTTCGTCAAGGTATTGCTTCTCCTCTTCCGTGCGTTCTACGGTCTTAGGAATGCCAGCGAACACGCTTTCAATTCCTTTGATCATTGCCGCGTTTAGGCGCGTGCGTATGTCGATGTCGCAGGACATGCAGCGTGGCCGTTGCATGTAAAGGTCTCGAACGCCTTGGCTAGAGCCTTCTGGCGCTCCGGCGTATTCTCCGTGCGTCTCGCAGTCGCAAAAAAAGCACGGGAAGCATTCTCCGGTTCCCGCGTTGTGCGCCGCTAGCTCGTCCCAGTCTGGTTGTTTGACTTGTTTGTTCATATAGTTGAGTTTCGTTTACCTATGAGAAAGTCTATGGTTTAATTGCGCAATCAAGTCAATCACAAAATCCTAATTGCGTCTAGGCTTTGTCCTCCAGAAAAGCCGTGAACCGTCACCATTGCTGAATGTCCTCCCATAACCCAGGCGGGTGTTGTTGTTTTTGTTGGAGATCCATCTCTAAGCGGATTGATTAGCGAATATCGCACCACCTCAGTTCCGACTGGAAATCGTGCGTTGAAGTCATCGACCATCGCCTGTAGTTTTTGAATGTTTGGTTTTTTCATAATGATTTCAGCCACGCCCGCTTTTTCTTGAGCGGAATTTTGCTGATCTTGAATTTCTGGTTTCTGACCGGAAGGGCGAGCCCGAGCTGCTTGCAAGTCTCGCGATCTAGCAACAACTCAAGACCGTTTCCAATCGGAACGGCCCTGAGCTTGTCTTCATGCGGTTCAAAACGATCTTTCATAACTTTTCCCATTTGCTGCTTTCGACGACGCGGACACCTTTCATCTTGCCTGAATTTACCCCTTTGTCTCCAACCAACAAAAAGCAGTTTTCTCCATTTACTCCGAATTCACCCTCACAAAGATGGTGACCAAAAAGAAATCCATCAAACTTTCTAACCTGCTTATACATGTAAACCTTCTCGCGCCTTTTGGCAGCAACGAAATGAAATACCTTTAGAACATCCCATTCTTCAATGAGAATCCCGCGTTCATCGGTTAAAGGCGCCTTATCTTCGCTCATTTAATTATTTTCGTTCTATGGACATTATGCAATATCCTTCTGGCACACCAAATACGCCGCCGTGAAGAATGTAGGAGACTGTGAATAGACAAAACCGTCCTGTTGGTGAACATCCTCCAATAAACGGAACTACTTCCATTAAAAGAAGCTCGTCACCAAGCTTGAAATCGCGGTCGTTCTTGCGGAACTCGAATGTCTTTTTGCCGTAAACAACGTCGTGATATACGCTGTCCCAGGTTTTTAGCTTGTGTGTCACTTCAGGTCACGCTCCAGTTCTGAGACGATAGCGCGAGACTCCCGCGCAACGTTGTACGTATATAGAAAAATCGCGGCCCCAAAGCACAGCGACATAGCAATAAGGACAAGGTTCAGGCGTTTCATATGGACGCTTGTTTGATGTAAACGGAGGCAAAGTAGTTGCGCGGTAAAAGCGTTGCTTTACCCGAAAGTCCAATTATCCTGGCTTCATTTAATTGAAGGCCGATGATTAACGACTTGATTGCGTTGTGAACGCCGCCGATTCGCTTGTACTGCTCAGAGCTGCAAAGCGTGCGGTTATTTCCTGCGAGAACAGCAAACCAAAATTGCTTAGTGGTTTTGCTGCGACGAATCCTGAAGCTAACGTATTTGTGTGACATTTTGTTTTTATTTGTGACTGAAAAAGAGAACGGCCAGCGTTAGGGCACAGCCCCAAGCTAGGCCAAAGACAAACGCGGCAAAGAAAGGCCACAGCGGCACAGGGGTCCCAAGCTCGTCTTGGTTTTCGCGGCCGAGGTTTTCTTGTGAATCGAAGCGAGAGTTGTCCCTCTCGGAAAGCTGCAACCGAGCGAGAGTATCGTACTCGGTGGTTTCAAATCGGTTTTTCATGTGGTTATTTCTTTATTTGGCCGGGTTTCGACCATCAATTGACCTTCAAAAAATATAACAGAGTAGATGTAGTCGGCTTGCCACTCATCCATAGTTTTAGGAGAAATGACGTAGATTTCTCCTAATGGAAACTTATCCTTGAAATGTGCTAGGCATTGCGCCGCGAAATCGCCCATGCCGTTAGCAACCTTAGGTAAGTCTAGGTGGGAATCCTTAATGCCGTTGACGAGCTTAAAACCGGAGCAAAAGCGCCTCAGTTCTTTGCCGTGGCATTCCGGATACCCATCCGACTGCCGATAGAATGAGAGCAGGAGGTTTCTGTCTTCGTCGTATATCCTAGTTTTTGCAGGTGTGCCCATAAAGGTTATGGGGTTCCTAGAAAGTTTAGGGCCCATCGAACGCCAAAGGACAGAGAATACGCAATAGCTACGCCTAGGACGCACAAAGTCAGCATTCCTAGACCGAGATAGGCTAGGTCTGTCCAGAAGGCTAGGAAGCGCTTTAAACGGGGTTCTGTGGGCATTGGGGATCCTGGTTATGTTTTGATGGCGCGGCCCGATGTTTTCTTATGGTTTTCCAGCAGGTTTGAGAACCGGCCTAAACCTATTTTTAGGTCTAGCTTGCGGGCCAAACGCGGCCACCGGCTTTTTCTCAATCTGCTCAACTGCATTAAACAAACGGACAGCTAACTCTGACACCTCAAAACCCCCTTGCCAGCTAAGGCTAAGGGGGCAACTGACCTATCATTTAGAGTAATTCATTCATCGCGCTAGCTTCCTTCGATTAATTCGCGCCTAACAATCGACAGTTTTGGTTTTCGTTTATCGCATATTTTTATTTAGAGTAGAATATCTCCACCTAAAAGCCTCGCGTCTCCGTAGAGATAGCGAGGCTAGGGAATGGTTTGAGATTAGACTCTATGCCTCTGCGTGGATTAGCTTGCAGTCGCTTGCGGCTAGCCAATGAGCTAGGGTTTCGCTGCCGATGCCTTTGAGATTGCGTCTACTGCTTTGCATAAAGCTAACTGTGGCCCCCTATAGTATTCTCCATGTTTTTCAACTAGTCTATCAAGCCATGCCATACATTCGTTAAGAGCGTCTAGGAGCTCCGGTGCTGCTGCAATTAGGCGTGCGTTAGCTTCTTGAATCTCTTCTTCTCCTTCGCTTAGAGTGTCCGAGTACGTACAGCAAACTGTACGATCTAGGGCAACGATGTGAATCTCTTTAAGCCTTGGTTTTGAATGTAAAACCGTGGCATACTCGCGCCATGGGCCTTTTGTGTGCTGTGTGCTCATGACTTTGCAGCCTCCCTGCTGGTGATAAAATAGCGCCGTTCCTCTTTATGAAGGCTCAGATTTTCGCCGGGTTTTATGTTGGGCCTGCCAACCAAAACTTCCTTCCGCTTGAGCTTTTCGCGAATATATTCGTTGTAGTCTCCTTCTCTCATATTCGGGCAATAGCCGCTGTAATAGTTGTAAACGGCGCTTAGACTCTCAAAGTGATTCGTGCCAGTGATAGTCTTCATTTGGTTGCAGCCTCCTCAACGATTTGCCTCGCCGCTTCCTTCATGATGCACGTCCCGGCGCTTAATGAATATAACCGTTTTCCGTCTCCGTTTTCATCAATGGCGAATAGCGAAGGCGTATTTATTCGGTCCCATTCCTCCAGCGGTATATCATTAAAATGAGGGTCACGCGAAGATAGCAGCCTAGATCCAAATCGCGTTTCTACTAAGCGCTTGATGTAAGGCGTAACGAATTGCGCCCAGTATTCGCGGTGCGTGCAAACCTTGTCCAAATATTCTGATCTAGTCCATTTAACTGTTTTCGTGTCCGTGTTCATTGTCTGTTTATCCTGATTTTTGTTGAGCTCTGCCCGTGATTAGGCATTACGGAAACACTTAGGCTATCCCAAGTGTTTCGAAGTGCGTTATCAGGAAGCGTAAATTTTCCCATCATCACCTAGGTAGAGATCGGTTGACCCGTATACCTTTGAAGCGGCTGAAAGGCGTTTACCTAGGTCACTTAAGCCCCTATCCAAAAACCCGACACCATGGCCATTTTTCGTTAACCAGAAGTCATGTCCGGCGCATTCGATTTCTGAGAAATTGCCCGTAGGGGAATACTCGGAACAAAAGGCGCTTAAATCGTCCGAATTCGCCTGCATGAAATCGCGACACTCGCGAGCCATCGAAAGGAGCGACGAAAACGCGATATCGTGTCGGGTGTAGTTAGCGTCGAATGGTTCGCCCCCGCTCTCGGTAGAATTATCGTAAGACGACCAAAGCGCGCAGGTGAGAAAGCCAATGAAAAACTCGCGGAACTCAGATTGCGTTTTCGTTTTCATAGCGCAAACACTCCCTTCTGCGCGTCACGTAATGCTAACAACCGAGCCTTATCCGTGCTGAGCAAATCCAGCAGTTCAAGCGCTTCCGCCTTGCAAACGTGCTCGGAATTCTTCAGCTTTTCCCCAGCGAAAACTAGATCGATATACGTTAGGCCGTAGTCCTTAACCATTGCTTTCGCGGCTATAGTAAAGCCTGACTCTAAGAGAGTAACAGCGTCAATCGCGGCAAGCTTTGTGCCGTCAGAGATGAGGCGTTCTAGTTGAGAGTTAGAGTAGAGAGCGTTCATGAGTTTGTTTATCGGTTGTACTGTCGGTTGCTTTAGAGAAAAGAATCACCAATTGGCATCAGCCATACCGAAAGAAGAGTTGAACTCTAAGTTTCGAACGTTGTCCGCGCTCTTACTTGACTTGTGGAATGCTTTCCTATCACGTGGATAGTAAGCGATTTCGTCGCCTTTCTTGATTTCCTTGCCCGTTTCGGGGCAAACACTGTTGAAGCGGGCAGTTGTGAAATAAGGGTCGTTTTTCATGTCAGTCGATTTAAAGGGTCAGACTTTGTTAGCCTTGCTCCCTAGCTGAGCGTTTTAGCTTCATGACTAGGGAGCGAATCGACTAACTAACCTGACGCTCCTAATATCGGGTATTCCTAAGCATAAGTGAAGATAAATCTTAGTGTTCTTTGCTTATTAGTTGTAAGCGCTTTTAAGACAGTATCTTAAGCTGCTAAGTTTTTGCTTAGCTCTTCTCGGATCCACCTGCGCCAAGTCCGGTTTTTGTTAATGTTTATCACCGTAGAGAGCCCAACGTTAAACAATTGAGCGATTGTTTTCTTGTTGAGGTCAAGCATGCATAGGGCTTTGATAAGAATCGCAGTATCAACGGTTAGTTTTGTGTTATGGTTGCGTTCTCCCCATCTGCTTAATCCAGTCTTTACGGCATGAAGTAGGTTTTCCGACGGAGTACACCATTCTAGGTTGTCCGGTCGGTTGTCGTGTTTGATCCCGTTCTTATGGTTAACCTGTTCTTTCCGTAGCGGATTCTTATGGAACGCGGCGCAAACAACGCGATGCACTGGTCTGTCCATGTAAGCGGTTATTCCTAGCCTCAACCTAATGGTGACATATCCGTCATGAGTGAACTGTTGTGGGATTGGTCCAAAGATCTCTTCGTGCTGAATAGTCCCGAGAGTGGACACTAGATAGCCTTTGATCCTTGATCTTTTCCAATGCTCTTCCATTGGCCGATAATAGCAGACCCAAAAATTTCGGGTAGCTCAATCATTACTTCATGGATCGTTTTGGATTTAAGTAGTTATCCCGTTAACTTATTACGATTTAAGATTGGTCTTAGTCCCGATCCGTTAGCCTTCCGTTTCGGCGCAGTAACGCCAAGGACAACGCACGTAAGGACAGCTAAAGGATTGTCTAGTCGTTTCCCGAGTGCATCTAGTTCCTGTAAAGTACTTTGACATCAAACTATTCAACGTCGAAATACCCGCCGTTTTAGCTCGGGAATGTCAGGAGGATGTCAGTAGGCATACCGGATCCGCGCCCAACTCGCGGCCAATCGTTAGCCCTACGCTAGGTAACTGGCTGCTAGTCTACAGCATTCCCCTTGCTGCTCTGACCCCGTAGGGCCTGACGCAGTCAGCCAGCACATCCCCCTTATAGGCTAAACCTATCCCTTAGCCTTTTCCCCTGTCCCTCGCGTCAGCGAGCCCACTCGGTATTCCCTCCCCCGGCTTGGCACCTTCCAAACTTCCCGTCAACCCGCCCGGACTGTTTCCATGTTAAAACGTTAAGAGACAACCGGTTAAGAAAAGAACAATAGCCGGATCCAAGCTGAAACGTACCCATACCGAACCGGCCTTGTTGAGCACGCTAAGTCTTGCGTAACAGTCACGTGCGTACCTGCTTACGAATCGCCCCTCCCCCTCCCGTTCCTCCCCCGACCCACCACCGGCCCACCCCCACCACCCCCCGGTGGCACCCCTATGGTTAAAAAGAGGCCATCCGTACCTACATACAGGTGGGTAAGAAATTTATATGGAAACAGTTAGGTTAGAAAATACAGTTGATGACAACATAACAATGATGTGGTGATGACATGAAAATAGTTACAGGTTGTTGTTGACATGCTGATGCGTTGATGGAAAAGTTACTTGTAATGAAAAAACTATTATCATGTCGTGTTGATGAAACATTGATGACAAAATTACTGATACGTGCGGCGGAGGATACGATCGCAACAAAAAGCAAGGTAGGGGTTGGCGAAGTGATCGAGAGGTTGCTTGATGCGAAGTTAACAGGTAACACTGTAGACAAAAATACCGGTAAAGATGATGACAGAGTTAAGCGTTTACAGGAAGAGCTAGAGAACGCAGATAAGAACGTGCGCGAACTGATGAATCAAAAGCAGGCGTTGTTTGATGAGGTAAAGAAGCTTAGGGTAACACGAGCAGAAGATGACCCGAGTTTGGTTAAGCAAGCGGTAGAAGTGGCTACAAAGAACTGCCGAGAAGAGAACGAGCGGCTTAAGAAGAAGATCGCAGAGCTTGAGGATAAGGTTAACCAGACTAATGCAGAGAAGCTAAAGGAAGAGCTTGGGGTTAAGGGAAAGCTCGTGAGTGGATCGCAGATTAGCGCGCCGATAACATCGGCCAGGAATCCGCAGGTTGGAAGTCTCGCCCGGGATGGTAAGGAGAACTTTTTATGAACGAAATAGACTGGATTCAAAAGGATTCTAGGTGCAAATCGTTGCGCGCTGCGATTTACGCATTGGCACTAGAAAACAGAGCGCTCGAAGATAGGATAGATGAACTAGAGGATCAAATGTCCAGACTTGGAATGGAATACGAGACGCAGATAGATAAGCTTAAAAAAGAGATCCTGAAGGCGGAGGGACGAGACCAATGAAAGCCTGGATTTTGATGCATTGGTTCTATCTATTTGTGGCCGCGTTTATCGTCATGGTTCTGGCTGGCCTGATTGCTGATACGACGCCTAAGAATAGCGTAGTGCATACGGTGTCAGGGCTAGTCATGGCCGCGATATTCTTTCCATTGACGGCGATCGTTGTGTACTACCAGGAGAAGAGAGATGAGGCGTATCACAGCCGCAGGAAAGGGAGACGCTACCGATGATAACTGACAAAGACATAATCATAGAACTCTTGCGCCAGCGGGAAGACTTGCAGGCTAAGCTAAGCGCGATTAATAGGGGTAATTTTTTATCTCTGCCGAAGCACATCCAGGATAAATTAAATATAAAGCGATCCGACCTAAAAAAGCCAGCTGAGGAGTTTCATGAAGCCCTTAAGAGGGACTACAGGAGAATTGCTATTGAAAGTAATAACGAAGTAGTTGATTTGAGAAAGAAGATAGAAGAACTAAAGAGTTACACCGAAGAGCTAGCAGATAAAGTATCTAAGATTACAGCAGAACGGGATAATCTTAAAAAGCAATACGAAGCACTAGAATATCAACGCGACGACCTTTCTAGCGTTCTCAAGGAGTGCAACTTTCCTGAGCTTAAGAAGCTGCTTAACGTTCCAGAAGGAGAGATACTATCGACTCAGCTCGTAAAAAAGGTACAGGAATTGATTAGAGAAAGGGATCATTGGAAATCAATGCAGAATATGCTAGCCAAGAAAACTATAGATCTTAGAGATAAGTATGATGAGGCGTCCAAAGAGTTATTGGAACTTAGAGATAGATACGATAAACTGGTGGACGAACAATGAACTGGTTTGTCTTCACTGTAGCCGCGTTCGCTGTCTTCCGAATTTCAGAACTAATCGTCTACGATAAGATATTCGCCTGGTTCCGCGAACTGTTCTCTGGCGTTAAGTTCATCAATGATCTAGTCACCTGCTTTTACTGCTGCTCAATCTGGGTTGCGTTATTCGCTACTCTCTATGCTCACTATCTAGGCTACGTCGATTGGCTACACTCCTTCGGATACTTCGTAGCTCTCTCGGGTGCCGCTTGCGTGATCTACCGCGCTATACGCGAAAGGAAATAGTTACAACCCAGCGTAACCAAGAGCCGAAGCAAACGCTTGAATCTTGTCCGAAGGAATAGCATAGATCCTTCCAACTGAATCGTAGACTCCGCCGAACTGTACTGCTAAAGCCTTACGCTTGTCGTCATCCGTCTGGGCACCGACTGTGAACTGAGCAAAGAAACAGGTTGCGTCTCCGCCAGTCGATTTGCCGACAAGAGAGAAAACAGCCTGCATAGTACTGGATATAGTAATAGACCCTCCACCTACTGAATAGGCTGGTCCGCTCTTTATTGGAGTAGTCTGAATCACGTTTCCATTGAGCTTTATGTCTACCTGATTTGACTGTCCCCAGTTTGCTCGGTTCGCCCACTTATACCCATAGACATACGTTCCAGCCGCGAGCGTAATCGTCTGACTAATCGATCCCTGATTCTGGATAAACGCCACCTGCCCTAGATCCTCATTGCCGCTCGTGAAATCCGAGCCAGATCCCGTAAGCCCAGAGCCTTCGCTAAACGTCCAAGCTGAGCCTTTCGGATTGTAAACATAGGCCGTCTTTCCCATTCCAACATTAGGCGTTTGAAAACTTGTGTCTAAAAGCGTTGTATTCATAGTGGCGTATGATCCTAAGAATTCCTTGGAAAAAAGGTCCATTGTGTTTTTAAAGTTAATCACTCCAGCCCCCTGAGTGTAGGGAGAATTAACTTTCACACATCCGCGCAAGATTAAGTCTTTGACTTCTTCACGTTGTATCGCGTAGCCAATCTTGTCTGCTTCGTAGAGTAAACGAAGCGCAATCGCGGCCACCTGAGGACAGGTAAGCGATGTATAACCATAAGCCACGCAATCCGGCTGTCTACCATCCGGCGCTTCATGCCCAAAGTCCGCCGAACCAACCGCGATAACTTCAGGTGAATACGCTGGAAAATTCTGGAGATATCCACCAGAGTATAGCATGCCAAGATCTGGCAGCGCCGCGCAACAGACCTGATTCGTATTGTGCAAGTAATCCTTGAGCCGAGCGAATGTGTTCTGTTCAGGCGAAGTACCAGCCGGATAGCCCGTCACCGAATCCTTCGCTACGTTGTCCCCGAATGAACAGTTGATCACGATCCTAATCCCTGGATCAAGGTCATACGGCATCATAACCGGGAAGGGGTTTACCGGCTGCGCATCCGACTTAAACCAAATCCGGCCATCACCCAAGCACGGCTTTCCTTTAAACCACGAAGAGTGTTCTACAAAAATATCTGTGCATATCTGGCCAGCAGGAGAACTAGCACCAGCCAGAAATCCTGCTACCGCCGTAGCATGCTGGCCTACGCCGAATCCAGTAGTAGGTCCAGTTGCTTCAATCTTAGCGTTAACCGTGACCGGGTTCGGCATCCAGTTATTCGCTGGCTCATTCCTAGGGCTTGCCTCGACTTGTCTGAATGCGTACCTAGTCGGCATCTTATTTCCAGGCTTTTTGAAATTCCTGAATCGCGGCCACCAGAGCTTTTCCTGCTTCTGTGATCATTGGTCCATTATAGCGAAATCCCTGTGCGTCTGCTAGCGCAAAGACCGATCTAAAGTCTTTGTGGTTCCAAATCTCTTGGTCTTTCTGTGCCATAGCAATGCTAGCGTCACAGAGCGCCTTCGCTGTAGCTTCCTTGTCTTGTGTTTTTTTCTTTTCGTCGTCTAGCGCTTTCGTGAGAACATCGACCTGAGATTGCAATGTCTCCGATCGAGTCTTCCATCCGTTCTCTGATTCTTGTTCGTCTGGTTCCATAAGTGGATTTCGGTGCGTGCTATTGATCATGTGGGTAATAGTTTTTTTCTTACAATGTTAATGGCTTCAAAACCTTTGCTGCCGTGAAAATAAACTGGGTGAATCTCCTGGTCCTTTAGTGGGTGATTGTTTGGATACCGCTTAGCTGAAAACAGATATTGCTCTAGGGATACTCCTTCGGGAAGTGGGTTGTGAACGCTATTGATCCGATAGTCGTTCCAAATCAATTTACTGGCGCGGGCCTTTGGCAAAATAATCGGGGCCTGATAGGTATCCCATGATCCATTCGCGTGCGTCCTAAAAAACTTGTTGTCCTTAACAAACTGTGGATCGATCAGCATGTTTCCATTGATGTGCTCGGAGTAACACCAGAACATACCCGAACTCATCCAAGCCCCAAGGATCTGCTGGCTTCCGCCGTGATGCCACTCATCATAGATCTCTTTGATCCAGGTCTTTCGTAGTGGCACGAAGTCTGGTTCCATTAGCATGAACGCCGCGTAATCCCAACCCCTGTCTCGGTGACCTACGAATACGTCCGAGACGACCTCTCTAATCTGAGCGTTAGGACCAGCAGGCCATCCCGTCACAGCATCATTGCAGGTATGTGTGTAGACGTTAGCGAACTTCTTTTTGGCTAGCTCGACAAGGGATGGATCGTGCTTTGTTCCGTAGGCCGCGCTAAACATGAAGTCTGCGTAGGGACACACGCCGTCCTCTAGGTCTAGGATCAGCCGAGTGAGCGCAAAGGCTACGTCTCTGTCGCCAGGGGAAAACTGAAGAACTAGAAGTAGTTTTCTCACTGGAGTTTAGCGATCTTACGTGATATGTCCATCTTCAACGTTCCGGCCAACATTAGACAAACCTTTAGGTCTCCTAAAGAACACGAAGCCAATTCACCAGGAACGCCGGTACTGACCGAAATAACGACATCTGGAAAATTCAAACGCAGTTCCTCCTCACACTTTTTAAACACATCTATTTGGTTTTCGGTCATGCTACGATCCTCCGTGCCATGCGCAACTGATGCTGGTAAAGTTCCCAGTGCTTTGGGTCTCTGCTTGAATGGCTCCAGAACTGGGTTACTTTGTGCGCCGTTTTTGGGTGCGACTGGATATCTGGTTTTTCGATCTCGATAAAGTTGTATAGTTTGTGGAGATCAGCATGGAAGTGAGCCCAGGCTCCAAGCGTAGGAAACTCAGCGAAGCCCTGCGGCCACGAGTTCTCCTGTTCAATGACGTACTGATTGAATGGGCACTTGTGAACATTCTCTATCTGTTCCCTCATAGATTTATAAACTTCCCTTACGTGAACAGACGGATGACGCTGCATGGTCTCGAAGGGGAAAAACTCAACGCCAAGTCCAAGCGCCCGCACTACATTCTGCTGCCAGCGATGCTCCGCCCTACCATCCGGAAATGAGCTGTATTTCACCATTAATAGATCTGGCTTACCGTTTCGTATGTAATCCTCAGGCGTAACCGGCTCGTGAAACAAGCAATCCGAATCCATGTGCATGATGAAGTCTGCGTGCGGGCAATAAATGTCCGCGCTACAGATCATGACCTCGTGCATCAGCATGCCCTTACCCTTAAGGTCGATGTACTTCTTGACTCTGATTGGTGCGCCGTCCTTCGTGCGCCACGCTTCAAACGGAAGGAAAGAGCCTAGATCGTCCCATGGCACAATGATTGTAACACCAGAGAAGCCGGAGGCGTACTTGGAAATGGATCGCAAGGACAGCGTGATCCACTCTAAATCAGGTAAGAAAGAAACGATTACGATCTCGGTGTTAGGCACGTTCGTTATTTCCGTTTCTTAGGAATTTTAGCGTTCTTAGCTAGACCTTGAGCCTTGCGCGTAGCTGACGCTAGAATAGCTCCAGCACGTTCTTTAGAAATACCCTGGCGCTTAGCGATACTGGCCTGTACTTTGGCGAATCCTGGATGGGCTTTTGACATGGTGATTTTACTGTTTTGGTCAGCTAGACCGTTTGACTGTGCTTGCATAGAGAATAGGCTTGGCGTACTTGGTTTTTGGAATGCCTCCGCTCCCAAGAATCTTAAGCTCCGATAGCGTAGTCTTGTCGTAGTGTGTGTGCCGTCCGCGCTCGCCATGCACGGGATGGAACACCACTCGCCAATCGGTTAGATCAAAGTACCTGTTGCTCGGAAGCCGCTCGCGAAAATAGGCGTTAACCGTGTTGTCCCAAATGATTCGACCAATCGTAAGCTTTGTTGCCATCATGGCAGTCATTTCTTTATGGAGTACTTCCCAGATTCTCCTAGGAGCAATGAAAATATCCAGGCCGAAATCGTGAGGATCTCGCTTCGCATTGTCTAGACCTAGCAGTGGATCGTAGGTGTAGCGAAACGAAGTCGCGGCCCAGTTACGTTTCATGTTGTGCGTTCTCACCACTTCCTCAACTAGATTGATGTCGCGGCCTAGAACAATATCCGAGTTAACGATCGCCATTGATGTCTCTGGATTGCCCTGCTTAATGGCCCAGTCTAACATCTCGTAGATCGTAGGTGGATTCTGCTGGGGCTTAACGAACTCAATCTGGAAGTTCTCCTTTAACCAAGTGTCGTTAGACGTATTGAAGTAAACTATACGACTTCCTAGTTTCTCCCAAGAATCAAGCGCCGCCAACTGAAGGTCGGCGTATTGCCGACTCTGGTTGAACGGACGAAGCGATGATAAGATGTACTCGATCACGATCAGTAGATATAATCGCCAACGTGCCCTAGGATAAGGCTAGGATCCAAGTACGTTGGAATCCCGCAGAGCTTAGCACGGTGACACATAATCATGTCCTCTCCTTGGTCTGGAGTGTCGGCGTTGAAATAGCCATAGTGTCGGTCTGATTTTACGGGTTTAATCTGCGGGAACAGTTCGTCGGCACGCTCACGCATCGTCTCGAAAACCGACCTATGAATACGCATCATTCCCATGCCAGCAAACCTAACCTCTTCCAGCGTATGTTCCCCGCCGGTCCTTAGAATCTCGTGATAGCGTGCGTCTTGTGATGGAGATTCAAACGCATTGGCTACTTGTGCCTTATGGCTTTCGTTCCTTCCAAAGTATAGCGCGGCTACGATCTTCTTGTCTGCTGGATGAGACATGATCCGGCTTATGGCGTTGAAGCTGGCATTAGGCTCAGGTAGATTGCATCCAATAGAACGAAGCATTGCTCCGTTTCCGCACGGAAACACCATGTCGTCATCGACAAATATGAACCACTCGCTGTCAGTTCTAAGTGCCATATCGACTAGCATGTTCCTGGCCTCAGAGATTAGTGTTCTGAACTTAGGGAGAAATCCAATCTTTTCCGGTCCATATTGCGCGTAATTCACGAACAATGTCGCGTGCGTAAGCCCATTGTACGTACGATAAATAGGGCTAAGAATGAGAACCCGCTTACCGGTAATATTCCAAATCTCAGGAGGCGTAATAGTAAGGAACTCATTAAGCACCATCTGTGCTGCAGAGATACTTGGCATGTTCTTACTTTTCTGCCACGCAATAGCCGTAGGCAGAGACACGCCAAAGAAGTCTGCCGCCTTGGTGGGACCAAGCTGATTGACTTTGTTGATGACTAAGCCGGCAAGATCAATAGCAGGCATCAGAGTGAGTCGCTATCCTCGCCGCGTTCACGGGCGGTCACGGCTTTTTCAAACGCCTCTCCAAAGTCCAAATCAATCTTTCCGGTCTTACGAGGCTCTTCTGATTTACGAGAACCTGAAAGGATCGATCCTTCTTTGGGTGTAGTGCGCGTTCCGTTCTTAAGCTTAGAAAGCTCCGCTTCCAGCGCCTTAATCTTCGCGGCCTGCGCCCCGTTCTCTTTACGCAGATGATGCGCCTCTACTCCACCAAGAAGGATTTCCTTTACCTTATCGGCCGAATTGGTCGGAGGATTTTTGATCATTGATCGAAGCTGCTTAGCGAATTCGTTGTGCTCTTCGATTTGTTTCTTCTGCTCTGCCGTAGCACCAGCCGGTAAATCTTTATCCTTAAGCCAGTCCTTACTCTTAATCTGGGATTCGGCCCAATCCGAATACTCCTTGCGCGTTTTCTCAAGGTTGGCCTCTTGTTCCTGCTGAAACTTGGTGCGTTGCTCTTCCTGGCTCTTAAAATACTTCTCCGCTTCCGCTGTTTCTTTTTCAAAGAAACGCTTCTTCTCCGCACGAGTCATGGACTGCTGGGCCATAGCCGAACGGATCTCTTCGGCATCACCAACCGGCATGGCATTGAGCCATGTTTTTACGAGGTCTGCTGCTGTTTTTTCAACAGTAACAATATCTCCGTTTGCATCGGATTCTTTGATCTTGTAGACCTTGTTTGATCGTGAGAACTCCGCGAAGCCTCCAGCCTTTTCGATTTCCTTTAAAGTTGGCTCGCCCAGCTGATATTTATTTAAGACTTCCTTGATCGTGCTCTCGGCCTGAACTACGGGAACTTCGAACTTAGTTTTTACCTCAGGATCAGTATCGAGATCGTAGCGACGGCGATAACGCAGCAAATCCTTGCGCGTATTCTCCAGCTCCTCCTTCATCTTTGTAAGCTCTTCCGAGCCTTGCGTAGTCGCGGCCTTTGTCTGAAGCTCTTTGATGATAGCTTCTTTCTCAGCTAGCGTCTTGTCACGGAACTCTACCTTTTCCAGTAATTGACTGATGCGCCGAGCGGTAAGCGGCTTATCGTTCGGCGTAACCTTGAGCATGTCATCTGGCAATGGCTCAGGTTTCTGCTCCTGCTTAATCTCGGTCTGTTCCTCTGGCTTTACCTCTTCTTTCTTCTCCTCTGGTTTCTGTTCAACCTTTGGCTCGCGCTGGCGGCGGTCTACCTTCTTTGGTTTCTCTGGTTCTTCCCCGCGCTCACGCTGGCCTTCCATCTTTTCCGCAGCTTCTAGGAAATCCGGCAATTCCGTAGAAGGATTGCCCTTTGAATCCAACACCGTGTTATTGGTAACAGCCGAGTCGTCTGGTCGCTCAATAGGCTGAACCTGAGGTTGAGGCTTTAACGCTGCACTACGCCCATCTGCCGCACTGTCGAAATCTTGGAGTTCTGGTGTGATTAAGGATGCCATAAATTATGGTTCAAGTGAGTCTGGTTTCTCTGAAGGCTCCCTTGCCGGGAGAGTTGTTAAAATATTTTCCACGTCCTCAAGCGCGGCCAAATAGCCTTTAAGCTCGATAGCTTGATGCATCATCTTTTCGACTTCATCGGCATGTACTTTAGGGGCATGATGCCGACGTAAAAACTCTAGCCCTTCCATCAATAATCCAGAGCTAGCAAAGTCTCGGAAAGCACCTATGGTCTTCTTATCAAGAACAGGAGAGGGTTTTGCCATTACTCGGCAAAACTGGATTCGCTAAATATTTCCGTCAATGGTAAAGCTTAGAAAATAAGAAATATCTTAGCCGACTTGCTGAGGAAACGGAGCCACGTTGTTTGGAACCTGTGGTTGTCCCTGCTGAGCCGCTGCCATCATTGCTTGTTGCTGAGCCTGCGCTTGAGCGGCTTGAGCTTGCTGCTGTTGGAGCGCTTCGATCGACTTCTCGTAAGTCGCAATAAATGACTTCTTTTGATTGATCTGCTCGGTGGGGATCATCTTAAGAGCGACCGCAGACTGATAGTGCGCCGCGTAGTGCTTCAGCATCGCCTGAGCTACGTTAACCTTGCCAGCCTTGATGACTGCATCCATTGCCGAAGGATAGCCTTCTTGCGGAGGCGTAGTCATGGTTTCCATATGCACCCAGTGATTGTCTTTAGCGATAACCGGCAGGTTGATTCCACTGCCAATTGTGGTCAGTTCCTCAAGCTGTGTGCGTTGAGCAAGCGTTTGATCCTGAGTATCGCCGTCTGGCACAACCAAGTAATCGACCAGGCTTTGACCGCCGACCGCACTAGCCATAAGCTTGGCGGCGTTGGTCTGTCTGAACAATGGGTTATTGAGCGTACTCTGGGCAAATTGCGCTTTTTGCGCGGCCATAGCAGGTGTAAAGTCTGTGACCGACTGAATAGCCGGTTGCTCTACCAAGAGATCCAACTCCTCTGGGGTTAGCGCAATCCCATCATCGTTTCCTTCCAAAAGCTTTTTACGAACTTCCTTCGCTACCTTGTCATTACTGCCCTTCATTGTCAGCCGTTTGGTCATAGGCTGAATCAGATATGCAAACTGTTGCATCCATCCCTCTAAAACGTCACGTTGCACCTCCTGCTCTTGCGCCATAGCCGCGTTAATCTGAGCGGCCTTAATGTCCGATGGCTGGCTTGGAATGTCCGGCAAGTAGGAGCCAATGATCTGCTGCATCCATTGCCGCATCTGTTGCTCAAGGGCGATGTATCCCTGAGGATTTGGGGCAATTCCACCTACGTTATTGGCAAATTGAGCTTCGGAAACAATGATAGAGGTATCGTTAACGGTCATTTCGACCTTAGAAGCATCCTTGGCCTGAGGCACCTGGAGCTTCATTTTGTTCGACATCCTAAGATTGTCGATGGAATCGCAGCGTACTTTCTCTAGCTGAACTGCCATGTCGTAGAGAAGTTGGCCTGCTCCCCAAGATCCATGGATAGTCCCGTCACCATACCCAAAAACCATTGGGATAACTACGTCATTCATTGAATCGTAGGCATCCAACTTTTCGTACAATAGTGCCCAGTTCGTTTCTGGCGCATCCTTCCACAGAATGTAGTGGCTTACTTTGCCCGTCCCCTCCAAAACAAAGAGGTGCTGGGTTTTGATTACCTTGTAACCCTTTTCGTAGGAGTAGTCCCAGACCTGCTCGCGGATAAGCTCTTCGAACTTCCGCATGTTCTCCATCGTCCAGGATTGGCTTGGCGTAGTCGCTCGGTGAACCGCAGCCGCGACAGCCTCTTTGTCCCAGTCGTCTTTGTTTCCGTCCCGAGCCAACTTTAAAAGTTCGTCTGGCTGATACTCCCAAAGAAGAGTAAACCGTGCCAAATTGTCATCCATGATCTCGGCCCCGCGAGGTACAAATCCCCTATCCATCCGGACCATATGCGGACGCCATTGATAGGGATCAGTGAAGCAGCCGAATGTAAACCCATAGTCTACTACTTCACTGGATAATCCACGAACAAAGGTCGGAAACTTCCTCCATGCCTTAATCGCTTTTGTGATTGTCTCTCTAAAGAACTGAGTCTTTTCTTGTCCGAGCGGCCATCCCGGCGGTAACTCTGCTGCTGTGAGCGTCGACGCGGTCAATATCGGCATATAAAGCCGGGGTGCCGCTCTTTTAAGTTCTGTGGCTAAAGCGCGGGTAGATATGTTGGTCTTATACGCCTTGCCCTGATCTTTTAGGCTTGCTCGGGAATAAGGCGTATCTCCTTGCTTCTTGGCCGTGATCCGCGCCGCATTCTGAATTAGCTTCTTAGCATCCGTAATATCCCGCTCCACCATCTGGATTGCCTGCGATACCGAGCTCACCACTCGGTTTGTCTGCTCTAAGTCGCTCTCGTTTACTTCAGGATCGTTCCCGAATTCGTCCAGAGAGCCTGATGTTTCCAAATCCGAATAAGGGAGCTTGTCTGCCATTAACCTACAAATGATTTATTTGCTTGCCAGTCAATTCAAAGATCCAATAGCCCAGAGGGAATCTCTTTGGTTTTGCTGCAAATCAAAGTAGGCGGCTCTTGGCGGCGCGTTACGTGAACCTTTAGCCCAACAAGCAAGCCGCGCATCTCCTCTTCATTCTCACGATGAAAATCGTGGCACACAATGAAGTCTGCGTTATCCACGAATACCCTGAACGAGTCGGCCCGGGTCCAAAACTCGCGGCTTTGATCCATGAACACAACAGACCATCTAATGTTAGGATATGGGTCGGTCCTATCGGAAAGGCTGATCTCGTGATACATGGACTTCAGATTAATAAAACGATTCATCCAGTTCACGTCAGACTCTAAAGAAACCAGCGTACGTTTCTGGCTTACACACATTGCGTGTAGTAATGGCGTTGAAAAGTTGCCCATTCCTAGTTCACAGACTGGGCCGTAGGTATTGCTAACACACGTTACCAGTGCAGGTAAGTGACTAGACCACATCGCCTCTTCATCGGGATTCATTGTATTTTGGATCAGGGGTTATGGATCTAAAACACGTTATAGACTTCTGAAAGTAAAGCCCGCATCTTCCGCGACCCTCTCCTCTTCCCTTAGCTTGGATAGCGTCGATGTACAGTTGATCAGAATCCTGGTCCAGTGGATCTTGAGGACATCCCAAGATAGGATCGTCCTCAGGCGGGTAAAAGAAAATCACGTCGTCTGCATCCTGTTCGATGTTTCCTGACTCGCGAAGGTCGGACAGACGAGGCTCACGTTTCTCCCGCTCCATCTCGCGGCCAACCTGGGCCAATAGAACGACCGGGATCTTTAGGTCCATAGCAAGATCCTTAAAGGCCATTGTCATTCTTCCCAGCGCTATATCGCGGTTCTCGCCCTTAGATTGCTCTGGATCGTAGCGCTGGAGGTAGTCTATCAGAATAGCCTTTAGCTTCTTCGTTTGGGCCAATGCCTTTGCGCGTGCTATGACATGCGAGAGTGTTCTATCACGATCAAAGACATGCAGCGTCTTAGACGCCTGAACCTCTCCAAGCGCCAATATGAACTGATCCTGCTGCTTTGCCTCAAGCTGGTTCTTCCTGAAAAGCCGCCAGGAAATGCCAGATAAGGTCTGAGCGAACAGCGGAGGCAGTTGGTCAACTGGCATCTCGCGAGAGAATAGTGCAATATCTCCGTACTTTTCGGCCCAACTCCATGCCGCTTGCCGCGCTGCGCTTGACTTACCGATACCGGGACGAGCAGCAAAGATGATAAGGCTACCCGGCTTAGCCTCGCCAAATCGTTCGTTCCATTCTCGCCAAGGCCACTCTAATCCAATATCGGATTCAGTCGGCATCCTGTTCTTGATTCTAATCGCCTTTTCTATTGCTTGCTTTGCGGCCTCTGGAAGTGTTTTGATCACCTGCGTTGAGTGCCTGATCGAAAGGATTCGATTCATCTCGGTTGTGAACTTTTCGACTTCCGCGTTCTCCGAGTAAGCTAACTCTGCCACGTTTCGGCCAGACTGGATCAGCTCTCGCATCACGTATGTCTCGCGCACACGATCTATGTGGTAATCTAGTTCCATAGTGGTTGGAACCTTTCCGCTAACCTCCATCAGATAGGCTATGGCTGTTTTCCCATCCACCTGGATCGCCTCAAGTCTCTGCGTCTTTCTCAGTTCCTCGATCATCACATCCAGTGTGAGTTCTCTCCCGTGCCTGTGAAGCCAAAGGAATGCCTGGTAGATTTGCCTGTTTGCTGGCTCGTAGAAGCACTCGGGGGATATGTGGCCGTCCATCGCCTTAGCTAGCGAGTGTACTCCATCAATGAAAATGCTGCTCAATAAGCTAGACTCAGAGTCTTTTGAATGGGGCGGAATCCTCTCGGAAACTGGCATATTGTTTGTTACCATAATCCCTGCTAAAATTTGTCTATCGACCGAAGATGCTTGGCGACTAAGAAATCTCTTAGCGTTTCGGTCAATCATAAAAAATAAGAGTTGCAAGCGGTAGAAAATTAATTTGACTTTTAACATGCAAGCGCCACTCACCGTTTTTGATCGCATCCAAGCCCGATTGGAAAAATCGGAAGGTGAAGGTACTACCGTGGTTAAGTTCATTCTTGGTAAATCTGAGATTGACTGCCTTAAGGAATGGTGCCGTGCGGACGAGATAGAGGTTTTGGATGAGGCTAGCGGAGCATTCACGTTTCGCGGCATCAGCATTGAGCCAGTTAACTTCTACTCTTACTTCGCTTACGAGATGCTAGAACTTGCTCTGGTGTAATGCTGGATCGGTTCGGTGCGTTTCTTTACCAATTCGACTTGGCTTGGTATCGGCGCACGATCATACGCCTGCTTAAACGCAGATCAGACTCACTTTCCCTGTTGACTCAGGAAAAACCTAAGTCCATAGAACCTATCAGCACACAGGAAACTGAAGGCGTAAAAAGTGCTAAGACTCCGAAGCCGGAGCGCTCAGATTAGAATCGCCGACTAGTAGGAGACAGAGGCGTAGACATACGCTGCTTACCGCCGCGAGCAGCAAGAGACGATGCGAGAATCGAGCTTTCTCGGTGCGCTGTCTTGTGTCGCCTTTACAAATCTATGTCGCCCCGAGAATCCCTAAAATGGCTTCTTATTCCGCGTGCGCACTCACGCCTTCCGATTACGGTCAGCTCATTGCCGACCAGAATCCAGTAATCACTCTCTCGGTCATTCAGCACTTGGCAATCAATTCGCCTTGGGCTAACTTCCTCGATGCAGGTACGGTTGAGGCTAACGTAGGTGAGAACATCGTCTCCCTCGCATCAGCCCGTACAGCTATCGGCCAATCTCAAGTTCAGCCTGTTTTCGGCGACTTGTCCCAAGCTTGCGGTACTCTCGGAAACGTGGCACAATGGGGCCAGTTCGAGTACACCACGAAGCTTCAAGTACTTCGCGGCACGTCACAACCAATTTGCGTAAACGCCACACGCTTCTCAGTAAAAAACTCGCTCGTCCAAGCAATCGAGTGGATGAAGCGAACCATCACGGACGTTTACAACGCAGACGTGCGCTACAACCTCCTTTCGATGTCGGGCACAAAAGCGGTTCTTCGCGCTACCGACACCCAAGTATCCCAAGCTATCACTGGTGGTGAGTGGCAGGTTTCTGTTCCATTCCGTGGCGGCGTACCAACAGCCCAGCTTACTTTCGCGTGGCTCAAGGCCCTTTCGGACTACGCCCGTTACAACTATCAGCCAATGATGTTTGGCCAGGGCGCAGACGAATATGCGCTATTCATCGGATCTCCCGAGATCACCGATGTTATGCGCAATGAAGCAGGCGTTAACAACGTTCTATCGGTCACCACGGCTGGTTCTTTCAAGGACGGCAAAGACTCTCTCTGGAAGTACGCTTGGATCGATGTCAACTTTCGCGGCATTAAGCTGGCCATCGACCCGAAGCCCCTCCGCTTCGACACTGTTGGCGTTAACGGCTTCCCGAACTTTATCGAGCCATACACGAAGTCCACTTCGGACTTTGGCTTTTACAACGCCAATAACTCTGCCTACCTCGGCGCACAATACGAAGTCGGCTTCTTGGTATACAAGTCAGCCTTCCGCCGCCTCGTGCCAGCAAAGTACACAGGTGAGGGTGAAGCTAAATGGGCAACCCAGATGTTCGGTGGCGAGCTCAATTGGCGCAACGTCATTGACAACGCTTGTAACCCCTTCGGCGACTTTGGTAATTTTATCTACCAAATTGCGCGCGCCTATCAGGCGCAAATGCCTCACGTCGTGATCCCCATTCTCTACAAGCGCTGCGCCGGAGGACTCGGATTGCAGACTTGCACGGGAGTCACCGATCTAAGCGGTTGATCGAGAGATCGTGGTATTAGGAAAGCGCGGGCTCGGATGAAATGTCCGAGCCCTTTTTATTAGATCTGCGTTGAACACCGATCGTAATTCATCAATCTAAATTCAATGCCAACGCCATTAACATCCGATCAAAACGATACTTTCCAAGTTTCGATTTATAAGATGGCGTATAACTTTTGGGTTCTTGCTGTGACTGCTGGCTATTCAGGACCAGCACCAGATCCTAAAGCATCGTATTCAGAATTACTCCAATTAACAGTTGATTATACCGCGCTACTCTCATGAGTCAAACATCGTCATCAAATGATACGCCAGCGATTTCACTACGAAAGATAGTCGATAACACTTCAACTGGGGGAGGAGGCGGAGGTGGAGGAGGGAACGGCGTCTGGGGCCAAATCACAGGAACGTTGGCCAATCAGACGGATCTCCAGAACGCCTTGAACGCCAAGGCGAATGTCGGAAGTTTGGGCATGTTCGGTACGCTTTCGACAGTTAATTCGGAGATGGCAACTCCGTTTGTTCAACATCCGTGTCCAGCCGTAGGAACTAGTGTAACTCTTGCTACATTTACTGGCGCTGGGATAGTTGACATGATATGGATTACGCTAGGCACAAATAGCGATGGTACGCTTATGTGGGATGGAAGACTTCAAGTATTCACGGATGGGGCCGCACTGCCCGATATAGATACCGATCTGGGCACACTATTTTTAACGGCCCTGGATGGTCATTTGGGATCAGCTAGGTGTGCCGCAACTCAGCACATTTCCTATGGAACCATGGGAGGCTCTGGAACAGGTATGAGTGGCGGGCTTAAATTTCCTATTCCATATAGCAATGGCATTGTCATAAAGCTTCTGGCTCCTACAGGGAGTACGAGCCACCCAGATTCAGACTATACCCTATTCACTCAGATTTCAAACAAACCTGGGGTAGTTAGCGGATATCGCCTCAGATCAAATGCAGTCTCCTGGATCAATAGAAAGACATACACGAAAGACGATATAATCACATTTTTCAATCTAACCAATGCAGCCGGATGGTTGGTGTGGCAAAGCGTTGCGGTGCTCGGGCTAGCCAGTAGCGGAAATACGTACGATTATCTGGAGCGAATTTGGTTTTGGGGAATAGACGGAGAATCAACAAATCCAGATGGGAATGGAGTCGTTACAACTAAATTTTCTTCGTCGGGCGGAGAGGACCTTTTTCTTTACGGTTGGTACTTCGCTAACGCCCAGGGTGTATATGGAACACCGTGGACGCTCTGCACGGCAACCAACAACGCCAATAAGACCACAGTAGCGGGATTCGATTTTTGGGCGTCTTGCGGAGGACTCAAGTTTAGTTCTGCACTTAAGCCTGGATGGTCCCTTAAGCCATCGGCTGTTATAAACAATGGCCACGAAATGAGTTGGTGTTTCTTGTACTATATCGACACTTCTGTACCGTTTGCTCCGAGCGCCCCCGCTCTATCGGCCACCCCGGGAAATGGGCAGGTTACTCTATTGATTACTCCACCTGTTTCCTATGGATCTCAAAAAATCACGAGCTATTCAGGCACCTATTCTCCCGGTGGCGGCACTTTCACTCCATCAGTAGGAGACACTTCCATATTAATCAGCGGTCTTACTAATGGAGTGGCATATACGTTTTCATTGACGGCTACTAATGCAATAGGCACTAGCTCTCCCGGTACCGTCGTTTCGACCCCGGTAACAATCGCATTTCCAACTATAACTACCGGAACACTCATCGCCCGCTACGTCGCCAACGATATTACAGGAATTGCGGAAGGCGATCCGGTACCCTTGTGGTCGCCAAGTGCCGGAACAAGCGCTATCACTTTGGGAGAAACATTCTCAGGTAGTGGACCAAATTTTATAAGCAATGGAATAAACGGTCAAGCGATTGTGCGCTTCAATTCTAGCACCTTTAGGAGACTTGCGGCGAGCGCGAGTTTCAATCTTGCCGCTCCCGTAGTTGAGATCTTCGTTTTCAAACCGTCACAGGTTTCATCAAGTAATCAAATTTTCGATACGAATCCAGGGGGAGCCCACGGACGTTCGGCTGGCGGTATCAATGGTTCTGGCCAGTGGAACACGTATGCGGGCGGTGCTGATGCGGTATCGGCTGTTACTCCGACAATCGCTCCTCACGTTGTGGTAATGTGCCAAAACGGAGCTAACTGCTATCTGTCGATTGATGGAGTAAAAAGCAGTTTGCAAAATAGCGGAAGCGGGGGCTTTGACTTGCCTCAGGTAGGGTCTACCGCTGCACTCGATGGAGACATTGCTGAGTTCATTGTAATTTCTGGCAATATTTCAGATTCAGATCGCCGTTTAATCGAAGCTTACGAAAGTACCGTCTACAACATACCAGTAACGTAATGGCTCAGCCTATTCAAATCGGGGTTCCCATGACTTCGTGGGACGTGGGGGACATGCTAGCTGGATCGTCTCAAGGCCGGGCGGTGCGAGTGCCTGGAAGTATAAGCCCTGAATTGATGGTCTTTGCCCAGAAAGGAGATGGGAAAAAGTCATCGGTTCCATTTTGGACTAGCGTCGGCTCAATCATCCCTGGGTTGGCCGCGATTGCAACGAGCGGAAGTGCTAACGATCTCATTGCGGGCACGATCCCGCCGCTTAGGTTCCCGGCATTAACCGGAGACGTTACTACGCCTCGCGGTTCGCTCGCTACTACAATTAGCCAGAATGCGGTGAGTAACGGCAAGCTGGCGAAAATGCCGCCAATGACTCTGAAGGGCAACAATACTATCTTAGCTGCTGACCCCAAGGACCTGACTGTAGCCGAAGTTAACGCGATGGGAATTGGTGGAGGCGGCGGTGGATCAGGTACCGTGACGAGCGTTGGGCTAAGCATGCCTGCAATCTTTAGCGTGGCCGGTTCGCCAGTGACCGCCGCAGGTACGTTCACCGTAACGCTAGCGACAGAAGCCGCTAATACGGTATGGGCGGGGCCAGGTACAGGCGCACCAGCAACGCCTACGTTTCGCGGCTTAGTCATAGCTGACATTCCGAGCCTTGCTACGCTTTACCAGCCAATAGACGCTACGCTTACAGCACTCTCCGCTTTAGCTGACGCGGTTGGATTCCTGCATAATGACGGAGCTGGTATGCTGGCTTGGTCTACTGCGGTTGTGCCTGGTTCAATAACAACGTCCGGGCTAACTCAGTCAACCGCTAGAATCCTTGGAAGAACTACCGCAGGAACAGGAGCTATTGAAGAGATCACAGTTGGCTCGGGTCTTACGTTAACGGCTGGCGCGTTGACAGCTACCGGAGGAGGAACAGGAGACTTCGTGGGGCCTGCTAGCGCTACGGATAATGCTGTTGTAAGGTTTGATGGAACTACAGGTAAGCTAGGACAAAACTCACTATTTATCGTAGACGACAGTGGAAATGTTTCGGATGGTGGTGCACTACCGGCTAATACTGCTTTGTACTTCGAAAGGTCTGGATTTGCTATTGCAACATTTAATTCCACCGGACAGGACGCCCGACTAAGGCTGCAAAGGGCCGACAACACAAAAAGTGCGTGGCTTGAATTTATCCGCAATGACAACGGAACAGAATGGTTGATGGGTGCGCCGTGGAATGGAACTACTCCATCTGGCACTGAGTTTACAATTGATTACTGGGATGGTTCAGTTGAACATCCTTTTTTTCTTCTATCAACTGCGGGCGCGTTAAAGTTTAACGCCTACACCACAGCCGGTCTACTATCTAACGATGCATCTGGAAATGTAACCACAGCTACCGTAGGAAGTGGGCTTAGTCTGAGCGCTGGCGTTCTAAGCGCTACCGGTGGAGGCGGGACACCAGCTGGTTCTAATACTCAGATTCAGTTCAATAATTCTGGAGCGTTTGGAGCTTCAGCTGATCTTACTTGGGGCGGATCCACATCTGGCCTTACTGTTTCTGGAAATCCTCTTGCGGGAACTAATCCAACTTTTAAGATAACTGATTCTAATGCAAATGAACCAGTTTGGATGAGAGTTGAGCAGAGCAACATTTCAGCTGCTTTTGAACTTGGGGTTGCCGGCGCCGCTGGTCAATTTTTAACCGATGCTCACGCTGGAGACGGAATATTTAAAGGATTTGGTGTCGGCGGCCCAGGCATGGCAATTGGAGGCGGACCAATATCCCCAGCCACGAGCTTATATATAAAATACGTGTCTGGCGCTAAGGGTCGCGTAATTGTAGGAGGAGTTACAGACGACGGAACTAACGATCTCCAGGTTTTAGATAATGCATTTATCAAGAACTCACTGACTATAGGTAACGGATCTGGAGCAGGGCCATTTCTAAAGATTAATAGCAGCACATACACACTACTACAGTATGCTAGGGCTGGGTCATCTAAGTTTTCTACTGGCACTGCCAACGCCACCAATGATTTTATAACAGGAACAGTACAAGACGATATTGCGTTCAAGTCCGATGCTTCGAAATCAATTCTTTTTTCTACCGACAATGGATCTGGTTTCGCTATGAGGTTGGGTGCAGGAACCGGAGGCGCAATAGAATTTGGACAGCTAACACTTACGACAGGTCTTTCTATTACGACAGCGACGAAAACTTTCCCGCTTACGATCAACGGAACGGTTGTTAACGTGCTTTGCCAATAAAATTAGACGTTGCCATTTTTTGGATAAGGCGTTCTAATCTTTTCGTAAAATTGGTAACAAACCTAAAAAATTTCACATGAAGCGTTTTTCACTTATTGTGGCCGTTTCGGCTATTTTGTTCGGGTTATCGGGTTGCGTCAGTGGGAATTGGCAGGGACTAGTTCCCGGAAAGGACGTTCACCTAAAGCACTTCAAACAAGAGATCACAACGCCCTGGGGTCATACGTTGATCACAGCAGACTCATTGGATACTTCGGTTGCTTCGAATGGCACCGTTCCGCCGATTTCAAAATAAAAAACACTGGGAGGATGTTTCGTTATGGCTGAAGATCATGAAAGGCTTTCGACGCATGCATTGAATGTGAAACTTGATGAGTTGGAGAAGCGCCGACAAAAAGAGCGGCACGAAGCGAACAGCAGGATAATGGGAGCAATCCTTAAGCAGGGAGAGGAAAGCATCAAAGCAGCAGACCGCATCGATAAGATGGAGCTTACTATGGGCAACGTGGCAATGGAGGTGAAAGAATTGCGCGAGTCCATGTCGCCCTTCGTTGAGTTAGCGCGGGACCTCAAGTTTCGCCTTCTTGGAGATCCATCCATGCAGACCACGGGCCTGGTCAAGGATCACGAGCAGCTAAAACTGGACATTCAAGCCGAGCTCTCAGAGATCAAGAAAAAGGGGGATCAAACGTTTAAGGAGCAGCGCGCAGCTATTTGGGGCGCGGCTACCACGTTCATCACGACAATAGGGCTAATCATTGTAGCATGGATTCAGCTTAAGAAATGAGATCTGGGTTGACGGCCAAGCGCAATCTGTTCGTATCTCGTTAAGATCGGGCTGTACTCTGGAAATCGCCAACCAGGTTTAAGACATGAGTTTTCCGATTCCAACCAACCAAAGTACGTCCGCTGTTTGCGGAGATTTCACGGACCCAACAAATCCGGATCAAGGCCAGACGTTTCCTTTGCCGGTTAAGCTAACCTGCGAGCGACCAGACGCACCAATAATCGAGTGCTCAGACGATCAGTACGTGACGGAATACAACCCAAGCACAGGCGGATTCACCGTAAGTTCTAGGCTTTTTGATGAAGACTGCGGAGTGATTACCGATCAAAGCGGCCAACCTATCACAACTATCATTACCTAACGTGCCGCAATTCGCCTCATACCCCCAGGTAACGATTATCGCGCCGACCGATACGTTTCTCATCAGCCAGCCAGTTGGTGGCGTAAAGCAGATTGAATTTCAAGATGTCGAGGCAAGCCTTTCGCTTACAGTTATTCCCGGCGTTGTTCCAATTGCTAAGGGTGGAACAGGATCAAGCCTGACTAGTCCGGGCCAAGACTCGATTGTTTTTTGGGACAATAGCGCGGCAGCAGTTAAGTTTCTTTCGGTTGGCGATGGGCTTCAAATCGTAGGCACAACGCTATCGGCCACGAGTTCGGGGGGGGGAGGCGGCGGGGGTGCCCCAGTTGGGGCAACGTACATCACTCAGCTTCCCAATGCTGAACTTACAAATGAATTTGCACTTTCAGCTTTGGCTACTGGATTGCTTAAGAACACAACCGCTACTGGAGTTTTGTCGATTGCTACTGCAGGAAGCGATTATGCGATAGGATCAGGATCGGGAACGGATAACGCTATCGTTAGGCTAAATGGGACATCTGGAGGAGTTTTCCAAGACAGCAATGTTACGCTTGCGGATAATGGAACTTCGTTCGTGTTCTCTGGAGCAAGCGGACTCACAAGCAGTGGTTCCAACCAAAACGTGACACTAACGCCTTCTGGAACTGGCTTTGTTTCGGTAACTACTGGAGTAAAAACTGGAGCTCCTTCTGGTGCTGCTGGCCTTTGGCGTATGGGTAAAGTAACTGCAGGTGCAGTGACGCTAGATACCACGTCATATGTGGAAATCCTTGTAGACGGAGCTGTTATTAAGTTGCTGAAAGCTAGCTAATTATTATGCCACAATTTGGATCATATCCCATTAGGACATCAATCGATCCAGCCGACACAATCCTGTTTTGGCGAGATGCTGATGGCACCGTAAACCAGATCGCCCTTTCCGACCTAATCACGTCGATTCAAAGCAACACAGACGGAGCACAAACGATAACCTATGTAAATGCTGACACTACGCTTACCCCTGCACTGGGCTATGTCGTGGCAAACACGGGAGCAAATATCACGCTTACTCTTCCTTTAGCTGCCGCGAGTTCTGGCATAACGTTCGGAGTCCTGAATAAAGGCGTTGGTCACGTAACGGTAGAGCCATCTGGATCAGACACAATCGCTGGCCAATCAAGTATCACTCTAGGGCAATACGAAAGTGCCCGCATGACCAGTGATGGCAGCTCACTTTTCTCACAATAATTTTATGGCCAAGAAAGAATCTCCAATGACTTCGCTAGAGATGCCGGGGTTCGGTGTCGCTATTATGGGTAAAGAGCGCGGCCCAGAATATCCGTGCCTACGCATTCGTTCCAAAGAAGAGATTGAGTTGCCCGAGGGAGACTTCTTCTTTCTGGCGATTGGCCACGTTAAGCGCAAAGAAGAGATAGAAGAGGATGACGGCTCCATGTGCTATTGCTACGAAGTGGACGTTCACGCTATTCAGCCCATTGAAGAAATAGCTGACGAGAAGGTAATCGAGAAGCCGGGCGGTAAACTTGAGGACGATTTTGACGCCGCCGCAGACAAAATGATCAATCTTAAGGAAGAGGACAAAGAAGAACTGGATTATGACGAGGACGACGAGGATTACTGAACACCATGTTTGTAGACGAAATCTATTCTTCGGCTCAAGACACACTTGGTAAATGCGACCAGACTGCTGTGTTCAGCGCGCTTACCTATGCGGTTAAGGTTATCGCCGACCAGAGCCTACTTGACCCCAGTTTAGGAACGCTCGATTTATGCGTATGCGAAGGTACTGTCACGCTTCCTGAAGATGTTGGGACGGTGCTAGAGGTTAACTCCTCGGGCCAACCAACTCTTATCCGCAACCAGTTTTTCCAGTACCATCCAGACGGATCTGGATCTCAAGCGTGTACACCTTGCCAGTACGCTGATGAGCTGGGTTCGGTTGTAACCTATCGAGATCCATCTGGACCCGTTAAGCTAATCGCTGAGGTGGAAAGCGCGGCAGACAACGGGAAGATGTTGCGTGTCTATGCCACGTCTAACGGCAAGCCGATCTACACGGCTGGTAAAACCGGCGCACTAGAGGAAGGCTTTCTTGTTCCTACGATCTTCGGCTATTCGCAGCCAAATCCTCTGGTTGGAACCATCGACAAAATTTACCGAGTAAGAAAAGATCTTACCAATGGCTTTGTTAAGCTCATAGCAATCAACTCAGACGGTACGCCCCATACCTCGATTGGTTACTATGGGCCTAACGAGACAACTCCTAACTACCGCAGGCTTCGTGTCGCGGCCCAAAACTGGGTAAGGATCAAGTACAAGAAGAAAGATTTGAAAATCCGCTCATTGAGCGATTTCATAAACATCGACAACGAAGAGGCTCTATTACTTGCTGTGAAAGCAGTTAAGTTCAGAAAAGACAATCAGTTCGAACAAGGCCGAGTTGCAGAAGGAGAAGCGATCCGTTTGATCAATAACCAAGCTCAGTCAGAGACTCCAGGCGGCATAAAGCCTCCTCAGATTTTGTACAATGATTGGCCCGTGGAGTGTGGAAACGACAGGCTCATATATTGAGTAAATGCCCGACCAACAATTACTTGTTGATGGATCTGACTATTTTGCTTTAGGCGCTAATTCATACGTATCGCCTACCAAGATATCGGATAACTGTTTCGTTAGTTCGATGAATACGACTTGTCGCGGTGGAATCGTCCAAACGCGGCCAGGTACCAAAACGCTGTTCACTTTGCCTCGTGGTAACTTTCAGGGCTTAACTTTCTACAAACCCGCATCAGGCGTAGGCCATCTAGTTTTTGTGGTTTCTGGGGATGTCTACACCTCGGCTTATCCATTCGAAACATATTCGCTGCTCAAGGGCGTAAAGTTCAGCCTAACGGCAAGGTTCATTGCGTGGGAGACCTGTCTTAAAACGACTAGTTACGATGCGGCTGGTGTCCTCATTTTTGAGGACAATCCATACTCTGTCCTGCTAATGCAGGATGGGCTTACCCGAGCCGCCTATTGGGACGGTACGGTAGCGCGGCATCTTAATCCAACCAAGAGTACGCTGCTAGACTCAGATGGAAACGTAGTAACCCAGATCGGCCTAGACGAAACACCTATGGGCCTTTGGATGAAGTGGAGCAATAACCGGCTTTGGGTAAGTCGCGGCAACCAGATTTTTGCTTCGGACATAGGAAACCCACTCAAGTTTACAGAGACCCAGTACCTTAATGAAGGCCGCGCCTTCTATCTGCCAGATGAATGCACAGGCATCGTGGAGATTGAGGACAGTAACGGCATACCTCAGGGAATCGTTTGCTTCACAGAACGGACGGGTACACTGCTTCTTTCGTCAATCCAGGACAGAACGCAGTGGCTCGCTACGCAGCACTTTCAGGTTACGATCTTGCCCGAGGTCGGATGCGTGTCAGCGCGGTCTATCGTTAAACAATATGGGCTAGTCTGGTGGATGAGCGCCAAGGGCATGATAAGCATGAACAGCGCCACGCAGAGTAACGTGAGCTCTCGAATCGATATCCAGGATAACCAGATGTTTGATTCAAAGTATAACCTTTCCTATGATCTAAGCGGGGTCTGTGGATGCTTCATCGAAAACTACTTGGTGGAATCCGTACCGAACGGAGACAAATACAATAGGCACACATGGGTTTTAGATCAGGCTCCCTTTGAAGGAAACCAGAATGCCTGGTGTGGATACTGGGCTGGGTGGAGACCGATTGAGTGGGCGCGGGGCATCATCGGATCAGAAGAGCGTGTTTTCTTTGGATCAGTTGACTATGATAACAATCTCAGGGTTTGGGAGGCGTTCCTATCGGATAAGACCGACAATGGCGTGGCAATCACGTCCTTTGTTCAGACTAAGCAACACCTATTTCAGAATCGGGACTACAAGACTTTCAACTATGCCGAGATCGAAGCTAAAGAGATTGTAGGCGAAACATCGTTCATGGTTGCTGTGGGCGGAAGTAAGGGCGCGTTTCAGCCGGTCATGACTAAGGAAGTCGTTGCGACGAAGGGCCAGGTTTACTCTGGAGTAAAATACGGTACGTCTGGCAATAAGTTCGCGAGCAGCAGAAGCCAGATAAGGATCATGAAAACCCAGACGCCAGAGCAGCCTTCGCTCTGCAACGAGGACTGCATTGAGTCCGAGTTCAAAGGAATGGTCGATAAGTCGTTTGGACTACTTATCGTTTGGTCTGGGATTGCGGGGCTATCGGCCTACCGAATGTTTTCCTATGGCTTCACCACGCCATACCAAGGCACCTGCGAGGACAATGAGGTTCAGCCTAACCTGCTTACGCCCGATGGATGCGGATCAAAGAGCTTCTTCGACACGGATAAGCCCATACCAGAATACACTGCTACCTCTACGTTTTCTCAAGTTAGCACGGTTACCGGACAACAGGTTTCGTACACGGCCACGCGCAAATCATGGACTAGCCAAGATGACGCGATCCGTAACGCTGAAATCGCGGCACGCAATTACGTATATCAGGAGATCGGACTCTTTTGAAATCGAGTAGTAGCACATCTCTCAAAAAGCTTTCCCCCTATGCACCAAGGGTGGTATCGCTTAACTACGTAGCTTTCCCGATAGACAATAACGCATTGATTGGAAACGTTCCTCCTGACGGAACAGTTTCAATTCGTTGCAGAAACAGGACTGGAACCGCTACGCT
>Ga0268265_10000210_pt1 | contig 68191 bp, 78 predicted proteins | sample KBSSwiS52_FD_190355 | JGI IMG/M metagenome (GOLD analysis project Ga0268265, IMG submission 190355) | Switchgrass rhizosphere microbial communities from Kellogg Biological Station, Michigan, USA - KBS Switchgrass S5-2 (SPAdes) (version 2) | ecosystem: Host-associated > Plants > Roots >... | reverse complement strand
ATCGAGCGGTTTCGACGTCACCTGAATGCTGCCCTCGGTGAATTGTTTGGTGGTGCCGACCACGCGTACACCGGTACCGAGCTGAATACCCGACGGCAATTGCGTGTTCTGCGATGACGATGCGCCCGGTTGCGCGCGAATCTGATAAAGCAGATCTTCGAATTGCGCATCGTCGCGTTTAAAGCCGACGGTCGCCGCGTTGGCAAGGTTGTTGGCGATGGTGCTGAGACGCGTGTTCTGCGCGCTCAATCCGGTTTTGCTGACCCACAGTGCTTGCATCATTTCGATTATTCCTCACAAAAATTCTGTTTCATTCATCCGCTCTCGGTGATCGAGAGAATCAGGAGACCTGCAATAATTTCGTCGCCGCGCTACTGTTTTCTTCGGCGGCGCGCATCAATTTCATGTGCATATCGAATTGCCGCGCCAGCGCCATCACGTTGGTAAATTCATCGACGACGTTAACGTTCGAGCCTTCGATAAAACCACTGCGCACGCGCAGCGAATCGCTCGGCGCGGGCGGCTTCTGTCCCGGGCGCAGATACATCAAGCCGTCTGCACCCTTCTGCAATTGCGCGACATCCGGATTGACGAGCTTGAGTCGACCGAGCTGGCCGAGCGCGTTCGGCGCCTGACCGAGCTCACGCACGGTGATCGTGCCGTCTTCGCCGATCTGGACTTTTTCGAGCGGCGGCAAGGTCAGCGGACCGGTGTCGCCAAGTACCGCGTGACCATCGGCGGTTTGCAATTGGCCGAGGGCATTCACTTTTAAGGCGCCGGCGCGGGTATAACCCTCTTGCCCGTTCTCGCCTTGCACGGCAATCCAGCCCGGCCCATCCACGGCAACGTCGAGATCGCCGCCGGTCTGGATCATGGTGCCGGCGGTGAAATCGGTGCCGGGATTTTCAGTCAATGCATAAGCGCGCGTCGGTAAACCGTCACCGCCGTACACGCCCATCGCCCGAGCCTGTTCGAAATCGGCGCGAAAACCAGTGGTATTGGCGTTGGCCATGTTGTTGGCATGTACCGCCTGGGCGCGTGCGATGTGCTTGCCGCCGGTCATTGCGATGTAAAGCGCTTTGTCCATGGTTGCTCCGGCGCGGGATACTGCCGCGTCAAAATAATTTCTCTTAACAACGTTTGAGCAACAACGGTGCCAAGTAAAAAAATTCAAGCAAATGACTGATTGGAAAGGGAAAACTTAAAAAGAAGGCCGTCGCAAGGACGGCCTGAGGAAATTTTCTGCCGGTCGGCGGCAAGCTGCCGCCGCTAGCGTTAACGCAGATTGATGATGGTTTGCGTGACGGCGTTGTCGGTCTCGATGGTCTTCGCATTCGCCTGGTAATTACGTTGCGCCAGAATCAAATTCACGAGCTGCGAGGAAATATCGACGTTCGAATCCTCCAGCGCGCCGGCCTGTACCGAGCCGCGCGAACCGGACTGCGGCGCACCGATCACGGGCTGCCCCGAATCGAACGATTCGACCCACGAGGTATTGCCGACCGGCGCCAGACCTTGCGGGTTGGCAAAGTTCGCCAATGCCAGCTGGCCCAGCGTCAATGCCTGGCCATTGGTATAGCGGGCGAACACCACGCCGGTATCGTCGATATTGACACCCGCCAACCGGCCCGGCGCATAGCCATCCTGACTCAGCGCATTGACCGTGAAATCGGTACCGAACTGGGTGGAGCCGCTGAAATTCACGCCGAAACTCATCGCCGCCGCGCCGCCGGGCGCTGGCCATGCATCGTTCAGCGATGCCGGTACCGGCGCCGTCAATGCACCGGCGGTGCTGAACGTCAGCGTACCCAGAGTATTGGTGGTGGCGCTGTTATCGAGACTTGAATGTACCGTCCAATTGGTGCCGCCGCCGACCGGTACCACCGCGCTTTTCACATAGTAAGTGGTCAACGTGTGCGGGTTGCCGAGACTGTCGAATACCGACGCAGCGGTCGACCAGTTGTAGCTGGTCGGATCGGTCGGATCGAATACAGCGGTGCCCGGCACGCTGGAACCCGAATCGAGGTTGAAACGCAGATCGACCTCGGACGTGGCGTTCGGGCTGATATCCGATGTTTGAATACGCAGATCCGACAACGCACCGCTAAGGATCTGGCCCGACGGGCTCGCCGCGAAACCCTGCAGGCGGGCATTGTTCGACGATACGATATAGCCCTGGTTATCGAGCCCGAAAGCGCCGGCACGCGTGTAGGTCTGCGAGCCCTGATCGTTCAGAATGAAAAAGCCGCTGCCGTTGATCGCAAGGTCGAGGCTGTTGTTGGTGATGTTGATATTGCCCTGCCCGAACTGCTGCGCAATCTGATTCACGAGCACACCGCTGCCGGGCGTGCGCGCGCCGGTGCCGAGAATCGAATTCGCGTAAACATCGCCGAACTCCGCGCGCGATTCCTTGAAGCCGGTGGTACTCGCGTTGGCGATGTTATTGCCGGTAACCGACAAATCCTGGCTCGCCGCGCGCAAACCGCTTAGTGCTGTGTTAAATGACATGATTACTGTCTCCCATGCCTAACAATTAAAAGAAATTTCTAACACCGCTACTCAGCGGCATCGTTACAAAATATTTTTCACTTCGGATAGCGGCACTTCGCCGACCACATTCACATTCAAGGTCGTGGTCTGGTTGGCACCGACGGTCACACTGTTCACGTTATTGGCCAAATACGTCTTGATCGCCGTCGGCTTGCCGCTTTCACTGGCCAGCACCTCGAACCGATAGGTGCCGGTCGGCAATTTCGTGCCGTCGGTGGCGGTGCCATCCCAGGCGAACGGAATATTGCCGGCATCCTGGCTGCCCAAATCTTTTTGCAGTACGAGTTGATTCGAGCTGTTGTACACATTCAGCTTCAGCGCCGGCGTGCTGGTATCGAGCAGCATCGTGCCGCGCACCACGCCGCTCGTGCCGAGATAAGCCTTGTTGGTTTCGGTTTCGACCGTGCGCCCCACCAGCGCCGAGGCCTGCAATGCCTGACTCGATTGCATGCTGCTCGACAGGCTGCTCACCGTGCTATTCAAGTTCTGAATGCCCTGCAGCGAGCTGAATTGCGCGAGCTGCGCGACAAACGCGGTGTTGTCCTGCGGATTCAGCGGGCTTTGATTTTTCAGCTGCGTGATCAGCAGTTTTAAGAATGCGTCCTGGCCCAGCGCGGGCGTGGTCGACGCGCTGACGGCGTTATCGGCGGAGGACGGCGCGGTCTTTTTATTGAGCGCCGCAATAATTTCGCTGGAAGCACCGGTGGTCTCGCTAACTGTCGTCATGTTAATTCTCTCTCTGCGACATTACTGGCCGAGCGCCAGCAGACGCTGCGCCATGGTTTTTGCCGATTGCAGCATTTCGACGTTGATCTGAAACGAGCGCGACGCGGAAATCATGTCGGCCATTTCCTCGACCACGTTGACGTTGGGATACACCACATAACCGTCCTTATCCGCCAGCGGATGCCCTGGCTCGTAACGCTTTTCCAGCGGCGCTTCACTTTCGACAATGCCGGAAACCTGTACGCCGGCGCCTTGCTGCTCGCTATCGGCACCAATATCCCAGCCGGCCATTTGCTGCATTGCACTTTGCTGCACGGCAGTAAATACCGGGTGCCGCGCCCGATAGACTTGATTGACGCTGCTCGCGGCCGATTGCGCATTCGCGAGGTTGCTGGCGACCGTATTCAAACGCACGCTCTGTGCGTTCATGCCCATTCCAGCGATATCGAAAAGATTGGCGTATGACATGGCGTTTATTGTCCGCTGATGGCCGTCTGCAGGCCTTTGAACTTCGAATTGAGGAAATACAAACTGGCTTCGAAATCCATCGAGTTTTTCGCGAAGCGCGCCATCTCTTGATGCTCTTCGACGGTGTTACCGTCGATCGATGGCTGGCTCGGGGTGATATACAAGAGGCCGTCGTCCCCAGCGGTTGAACCCAGGCGCAAATGACGCGCATCGGTGCGGCGCAACGAATCGGTCGAGGTCTTGGCTTGCGCGGTGGCTTGATCCAGCAGGCTGGAGAAATCGACATCGCGCGCTTTGAAGTTCGGCGTATCGACGTTTGCCAGATTGTTACCCAGTACTTCAGAGCGCTGTGAACGCAGGTATAGCGCCTGTTCGTGGATACCGAGTGCTGATTGGAAACTGATTGCCATTGCCGCCGTCCTCGTGTTCGGCTATTTGCCTACTTGTGATAGAGCAACGGCTGTACCAGATTCGTAATCTATTGTTTTTGCGGGATATTCTGGATTTTATCGAGAGGGTGGCAAGCGGCAAGCGGCAACGGGTTGCCGCTTTGATCGGCGGGCGGCAAGCCCATCGACCGTAACTCAAATAGCTTTATAAATAAGACCGGGGTTGCATTGCACCATCTGAAACAGATGGCCGACATCGCTAAGCCCCTCTGACGCGCCGAGAATCAGGTAACCACCGGGACGCAACGTCGCATGAATGCGCCGCAAAATATCCGCTTTGCGCTCGCCAGAAAAATAGATCAGCACATTGCGGCAGAACACGATGTCGAATTTGCCGAGCGTTAGGTAGCTGTCGAGCAAATTCAACGTTTGAAACCGGACGCGCTGCGTCACATCTTTCTTAATGCGCCAGCGCTCGGTGGTCACCGGCTCAAAAAACCGCCGCAATCGCTCTGGCGATAGACCGCGACCGAGCGACAGCTGATCGTATTCGGCGTTTTTGCACGCTTCGAGCATCGACCGCGACAAGTCAGTGGCCACGATTTCAACCGGCTGCCGCAGCACCCCCATTTGCGCAGCGCGATATTCCTCGACGCTCATACTGATCGAATACGGTTCCTGTCCGGATGAACAGGCCGCCGACCAGATTCGCGTCGGCGTCGGATTGCGCTGCAATTCCGGCAACAGTTTGTCACGCAGAATGTTGAAAGGATGAACATCGCGAAACCACAGGGTTTCGTTGGTGGTCATCGCATCGATAACCGCTTCGCGCAGACCGCGCTGCGAAATCTGCTGCATACGCCGAATCAGTTCGCGCAGGTTTTCGATTTGATATTCAGCGAGCAGGGTCGCTAGGCGGCTGGTAACGAGATATTGCTTATTGTCGCCCAGCACAATGCCGCAGGCTTTTTCCAGAAACGCACGAAACTCTTCGTAATGTTCGCGCGTAGGTTGACCGCTGAAGCGCTGAACGCCCGTAATAACCTTCGATTTCATTCATACCCTGCTAATTACATACACTTCGCGGTAAATCCCGACATGACTTTACGCGCCGGCCGTTCGCGCGTTGGTTATCGGCGGATCAGGTTTTATCTTGTTCGTCGACGGCGCGCACCCGTTGCGCGACCACCGATGCCAGTAGGTCGGGATTGAATTTCGCGAGAAATTCATTGGCTCCCACTTTCTTCACCATCGCCTGATTGAACACCCCACTCAACGAAGTGTGCAGCATGATGAACAGGCCGTTCATCCGCGAATCGGCGCGCACTTCAGCGGTAAGGGTGTAACCATCCATCTCCGGCATTTCGATATCGGAGATCATCATCATGATTTTGTCGCTGACTTTTTCGCCGGCGTCCGCCAGCGAGCGCAGATAATCGAGCGCCTGCCGACCGTCGTTTAGGACGGTGGTTTCCGCGCCCACCGACTCGACACAGCGCTTGATCTGTTTACGCGCGATAGCCGAGTCATCGACGATCAGCACATGCTTGGATATCGCTGCGCGGGTGACTTCTTCGGAGATAACCCCTTCGGAAATGTGTTCGACCGGCGGCGCGATTTCCGCCAACACTTTTTCGACGTCGATGATTTCGACCAGCTTGCCGTCAACTTCTGTCACCGCGGTCAAGTAATTGTCGCGACCGGCGCCTTTGGGTGGCGGATGAATCGCCTCCCAATTCATGTTGACGATACGTTCAACCGACTTGACGAGGAAACCCTGCGTCGCGGTGTTGTATTCGGTAATGATGACGAAGCTGTTCTTAATATCGTGCAGGCTCCGTTTGCCGATCGCGAGCCCCAGATCCATCACCGATATGGTGCCGCCGCGAATGTGCGCAATACCGCGCACGACGGCGCTGCTGCGCGGCAGACAGGTTAGGGACGGGCATGGCAGCACCTCCCGCACCTTGAACACGTTGATGCCGTAAATCTGCGGACCATCGAGCTTGAATAACAGCAACTCAAGTCGGTTCTGGCCGACCAGTTGTGTACGTTTGTTGACGGTGTCTAACACCCCAGCCATATCGCTCTCCCCGCCCAGATGCGGCAATCGTTGTTTTCCCCGGCATGGATATTGCTCAAACCTTGCCATCCGCGCCGTGGCGTCAAAATTCTTCCGGGGAATTGAATCTGTTATCGGCGCTTTCAGGAATCTGTTTAGCGCATGCCCATAGAGCATAGGCCAAGAACATGATGGTTCGTAATTTTTTACATGGCTGCGGCGTGCTGATCGCGCTGTTGCTGCCACTGCCAAGCTTCGCCGATTCCGCCGCGCTGCGCCATTCCGCCGATAAATTCATGGCGGATTACACGCGCAAGCTGGCACAGCGCCTCGGCGATGGCACTCGCATCGAATACAGCCTGCCCTCACTCGATACTCGCATCGGCCAAGCCGATTGCTCCACGCCGCCAGCACTGAGCGTGCGCGATCAGGGACAGACCTCGGCACGCGTCAATGTATTGGTCAGCTGCAGCGATGGTTGGTCGCTTTATCTACCCGTCGATCTGACCATATTCCGGCAGATCGTCGTCGCCAATCGGCCACTGGCAGTGGGCTCGACGATCGGCAACGATGACGTTCAGCTCGCGGAGGCTGACGTCGGGCAATTGCTGGGGCAATACATCACCGACCCTGCCGATGCCGTTGGCATGGGGGTTAAACGCGGTATTGGTCAGGGTCGTCCGGTCGTTACGCAACAGCTCGAAGCACCGTTGCTGATTCGCCGCGGCGATGCCGTGATCATCAGCGCCGAATCCAGCGCGATGGCGGTCAAAATGCCCGGCATCGCGATGACCGATGGACGCCGTGGTGAACAGATTCGCATCAAGAATCAAGCATCGTCGCGAATCATCGACGCACGAGTGGTAGGACCAGGACAGGCGATGGTGCCGATGTGACCGAATGACGTTGTTTCGCTAAAGTTGATGCTAAAGTGGCCGATACCAAGAATGGAGCTTCATTCTTTCGGCATTGAGCAATAAAGGGCTTTAGTGATGGCAACCGACATCAAGGGGTTAGGAGTACCGCCAGCTGCGGATCAAACCACCTTGCGCAGCACCAGCAAGGATAGCGCGTCGACGAACACCGAGCGCACGACACAGCAGCCGCCGGCGCCCAACAGCGTCGCCAAGGCGACGGTCGACAGCGTCAATTTGAGTAGCCAGGCGCAGGCATTGAAGGCTCTGGAAGAAAAACTCCAGAAACTGCCCGACGTGAATGAAAAGAAAGTGGCCGAAATCAAAGCGGCCTTGGCCAGCGGCCAATACAGCGTCGATGACCTTGTGGTTGCCGACAAGCTGTTGGGATTCGACGAGTTATTTAAATAGCACCCGCTCATCGTTGCTGCGGGTGCTCATCAGCACCGAGGCAGCACGATGAAATCAGCCCAACGCGATTGGTCCTTATTGCAGCAATCGCTGCAACAGGACACCGAAACCAGCCAGCAACTCCTGCAGTTGATGCGCGACGAACGCCAAGCACTCGAATCCAGAAATTACGGGGCATTCGAGGCGCTACTCCAACCCAAACAAACACTGATCGCAAAGCTCGAGCAACATGCACAGCAACGGCACGAGTGGATGGTGCAGCAACGCTTTGCCAGCGACAGCGCTGCGTTATCACAGGCCCATGAGGAAGCGCCGCACATCGCGGCACAATGGCAAAATGCCGCCGATATCTGGCGCGAATGCCAAACCCAAAATCAAATCAACGAACAAATCTGTCGCCGCACCCGCACAGTGGTCGAACAGGTTCTGGATGCGCTGCGCGGGCAGCATCAGCAGAGTGCCGTCTACGATGCCAAAGGCCTCGCACAACGCGGAGCGAGCGGTCGAACTATCAGCAATGCATGAGCACTGCTAACCCCCAGCACTATTCCACCTCAGCAGTCGCTACTCGGCTTGAGCATGCGGGCCAAGGGTGCTCTGCTACAACCCGCAAAGCATCCGCTACAATACGCGCCGCTGCCCAGCCAGCAGATACGCATCAGCTGCTCGCTGACGCGCAGAGCATCAAAATAATCTGTTATGTCCCAGTAGCTCAGTTGGATAGAGCGGCCCCCTCCTAAGGGGCAGGTCGGAGGTTCAACTCCTCTCTGGGACACCACTTTTTACGAATTGAACACGCTCGCGACTTCTCTGTCGCTACTGCGCAATCCGCGCATTCATGCCGAGAACACTGAAACCCCTACTCGAGCTCAGCTCTGGCCGAGATGCACCACCGGCGTAAAGCCGCCAAAAATCATCCGCATGCCATCGAACGGCATTGGATTTTTTTCGGGGTTCATGCGGGGCTCGGTCTTCATTAGTTCCTGCATTTTTCCCATTGCCGTATCACGCGTGGCTTTATCCGGCCATTCCACCCAAGAAAACGCCACGCTTTCGTCCTCTTTAGCCTGCACTGCGCGACGAAAATCTGTCTGCTTGCCGTCGGGCACATCATCGCCCCAGCACTCGATAACGCGTGTTGCGCCAAGCTCTATAAAAACGCCATCGATACTGTTGGCGTGCTGGATAAATCGTTGCTTATTCGCGGTGGGAACCGCAATGACAAAACCATCGACATATTTCATTCTCACTCTCCTTCAACATGGTTGGAACCGCATTACGCTGCGGAACTGCAATGATTAATCGAATGGAACGGGCAAGGATCGACAGCACGATAAGATTTTTTTGCGGAAATAAAAAAGCCCTCACAAAGAGGGCCTTTTTTATGTATGGCGGAGAGTGAGGGAGTCGATTCCATAGGGTATTAACCTCTTGATATTGTTGATTTACAAGGATATTCTACACAAAGATAGGTAGAAAAACTAGGTAGAAATCGGGAAATGCCCAATTTTTTAATCAAGCAAGGCGACGTCTATTACGTGCGCATGGACGTACCCGAAGACCTGCAAGCTCACTACGGCAAAAAAGTATTCAAGCGGTCGCTACGCACGACAGAAATTCAAGAAGCAAAAGCTCGCTCGAACTACTATCTCGCAGAGTGGAGAACAGACTTTCAACGCGTCAGGACTCAATGGCGGGTTGAATCTGGTGAGACACGCTCCATCCCATCCAAATATTTGAATGCACTTCAGCCAAAGATTGATCAATGGAAGAGTGATCTCTTTGAAGCCTCTAAACCGCTGAATGAAACCATTCGCTTCAGTACAGACTCAACCGCCGTTACAGCAGCCCAAAAAGCGTTGCAGAAACTGCAAGAGGACTACAAAACCAAGTACGGAGATACACCTGAAATCCCGCCGGGAGAATGGGAGCGGGAATATGCAAGAGCCATAACATATAAGGCGTTCAATCCCGGCAAGCTTGTGGCCATGCCAGACAATTCCACCGGCCCAATTAGCAGCCTGATCGAAGAGATTGTTCAAGGAAAAGTTGTTCCAAAGAATGATTTATTCAGGAAGCAGCTACGCGATAAGTTTGCCAGCTTCCAAAAGGACCACGTAGAAGCAAAGACTCACGATATGCGCTTAGGTGCGTTGAATGACGTTGCCAAGCATTTCCAAACAAACAAACTGCATCTCGATAAAGCTGGCGTTACTGAATATTTACAGATCATCAAATCACTAGCCATCAATACAAAAAGGCGAAAGCTTTCATCGGGCAAACTGTATTTTGAATTCCTTAGAGCAGAAGGATTAGTTTCTGAAAATGCCCCCAATCCATTCATTGGACATACGTTAAAAGAAAAACAGAAGGAAGCTGCAAAGGCTATTCGACAACCCTTCAAGCGCATACACATCGAACAGCTATATGCTGAGGCCATAAGACGCAAGGATCAGCCTCTAGCCGATTGTATTTTGATTGGCGCATATACCGGCATGCGAATAGAGGAAGTCTGCCAGCTGAAAGCCAACAGTATTGGAGACCAATTATTTACGATACAAGATGCCAAGACTAAAGCGGGTATCAGAGAAGTCCCTATCCACCCAGCTATTGCCGATCATATTGAAGCCCTTTGCAAAGCCTCAAAGGACGGCTATCTGATCCCCAGTTCAGCCGAGAACAAATACCGCAGACGTAGCGAGTCAATTAGCAAGCGATTTGCAACTATCCGCACAGCTATGGGCTTTGGTCCTGAACATGTGTATCACAGCATACGCAAGACAGTTACCACCATCCTTGAGCATGCTGGTATTACTGAGTCTGTAGCCGCTGATATTCTCGGTCACGAAAAGCCAACCATGACATTTGGCCTTTACTCTGGCGGTAGTAGTCTTGAACAGCGCAAAGCCGCTATTGAAATGTTGAGCTATAAATTCCCTCTGCCGTAGTTAGCCCCGCTATTCGATCCCGAGTTTCTCTCTCGAACCCGGTATAGACAGCCCAAAAACACATAGCACTAGGGAGATAACCTGTTACAGGTATATTGAGATGGGCGAAGGCTATTACCCTCTGTAGATGCATCGAAAAGCGGCTTCTGAAGCATCTATTTAGAGTGTATATTCTGGCAATAGGTACCCCCGTGCGCTGACTGAAGCTTGCCACTAGTACTTGCCCGTAGCGCCCTTGTCGGCCAAAGCAGGCTACGGCAAAAAAGCTCGATTCGATCTTTCAGGTCATGCCAGCGGCAATCATTGCTCATTGAAAGCTCAAGGTGTTGGGTAAATTGCCGATAAATAGAATCGGCATAGTGCCAAATGACACCTTAGGTAAATCGTTATGCAGCTAGGATCGCTAGGATCATCGAATTACCGCTTTGCCAGTGAGGTTCGACCGACGTTTGCCAACGCATATCATTCAGCTGCAAAAAATCCGCTTGGAATTGATATCGATAACAAAAATATTGTGGATAAAGCTGCTTCACTTAAAGGCGTACTTGAAGGCGTCGATTTAAGAAATATCAGCTCTCAAGAATTAGCAAATCTAGGCACCGCCCTCTACCAGGCGGGCGAGATATCCGACAACGCTGTTATCAATTTTATTGTAGGTGATTCAAATTTAGAGAGTCGGGACACCCGCTTTGATGCGATTGCGTTCTTTGAGGGTGGATTCCAGCTTACAAAAACAAATCGAGACCTTAGCAGCTCCCAATCAATCTATGGTGACGCGCTAAATACGCTTTATAACGTCGATAAAGTTATCAAGAATATTACGGGTGCTAACGTGAATACCACGGCCTGAGCAATAAAGAGCGGCTACCAGAGTAGCCGCCTGCCGAGCTTAATTTGGTACTTTGTAATCGATAGAGAAGGAAGTGGTAGCAGTTCCCCCGGCATTGGTCGCTAGTAGACGATAGCTGCCCGTGGGGCCGCTAAAATAGGAAATCGAACTAACCCCGGTCGCTACTGTCGTCCATGTGCCACTGATAAGTCTTTGTAACGCCAAGCCGAATGAACCTGAACTTGGAACTCGTGTTTTGTAGTCAAATGTGTGAACGCCGACGCAGCTCGATGTATATGAGTACGCAACGACAAAGCCGGAAGGTGGTATCGCCCCCCCAAACGCGGTCCCACTGAAGTAGATACATACGAGCGGCTTCACTACAACATCAGCATCGCTACCGCGTTTTAAAATGAGTGTTCCGTTGCCGGTATTAACTTCTGTATATTCTGGCGGCGTTGTTGGCGGTGGCGAATAGGCTTCCGCAGAAGATACGATACTTGCACCCATAAAGCTAACCGCAGCGACAACCACTTTAATAAATTTTTTGTACGATTCCATTTTTGCAAAATCCTCTGTGTCCTGCGCAAATCGCGCCGTGGAAGTATAAGAGCAACTACCTCTCTCAGAACAATGAACTTTTTCTAAAAAATTTCGCGGACTATGCGCGCATAATTAACTTCATAAAAGACCATACGAAAGATTCGATGATGGAATATGCGGAGTTGTGTGGACTTGACCACCCAATTGCATTCAGCTTGCCCACCCTGTTACACCAGCTGGGTGAGGGTATCGGGGAGATACCTGATGGTCACATCCTTAATCCAAAACATATGTCACCAGTAGCTATCAAACTAGCCAGGAATAAATTTGTGATAACTATCGCAATAAGAGTTATTTTCACGATCTAGTTCACACTAGTTGGGCATAAGGCTCGGTATTTCCTTATACCGAGAGCGAGAACGTCTCAATAAATTAAATGCTGAATAGACACTCCGGGAGATACCGACGTGGGTAAATCGTTTCACTATGTTGGTTGTTTTTTTCTTTCTTGTATTTTGACAAGTGGATCAGCCAAGGCGGTAGAACTTACATTTACGAAAGAAGAGGCCGAAACACTTAAAGAAATTTTATCGCAAGATAAAATGTTGAAGGCCCTAACGGCAGAGCAAAAGGGACTTCAAAAATTAAATAATTTAGCATCGTTGGTCATAGCGGGACCTGTAACGCTTGCGCTCGATTGGAATGTGGTTCCACTGTCCGCTTGGGGTAAAGCCAATCCAGGTTTAATAAGTATCGGAAAGGGAACGGTATGCACACTAATCGCAGACCAGATCAACGATCAATCACCGAATGTGGCATTTTTTACAGCACTTGAGAAAATACGCGGCTGCAGTGATTGATTTTTTTTTGTAGGTGTCAACTCAGGTCTGAACTTCTGCAATTTATGAGTTAACCCAGACCGCCACCAACTCAATGCTGTACCGTCGCTCCTTCACAAGCACTTTTCTTAGGCTTTGGAGGGTCAGTGATAACTGTTCTGGGCTTCTGCACTCCGCTGCAATAAACGTTAACTACAACGCCACTGGCAGATGACTTCGATTTTTCATCTTCATCCGAAAGCCCAAGATATTTGTTAATCAGTTTATCGACTATCTTGATGGCCTCATCAATCCCGCCCCCTATACCTTTGTCAATCAACACCTTCTTAATATCATTCCCTTCAGCAGCAGTAATCTTTGCGCCCCTAACCAGGGTATCGATCAACACTGAAGCGGCCTGCACTACTGATTGAAATTTCGATGGATCGGATTTCGCCTGTATAAGAACATCCCGAACAGTGACCAAGCCCGCTTGTGGCTCTGCGGCCTTTTCAATCGCCTTTTCGGTAGCTTTTTCAGTCGGCTCTTTTTGATGCAGAATTTCGTTGTTTAAGCGTTGCTGCTCAATTGCCACTCTCGTCACCTCTATATCGAGTCGCTTATCTTCAAGCTTGAATTTGTTATCTAAATAATGTGATCCGGTAAGAAAGGAGGCATATATAGCAAGCAGGATAATCGTACCAATGAAAATGGCCCCACCGTCTTCATGAATCTCTCTCAGAAAAGCGTGATAGGTTCTTCTCCAAAAGCCGCGACTATTTTCTTTTTCTTCGTCGTCATCAGAAGGGGGATGAGCCGTATTGCTAACCATTAAAATGTCTCACAGAGATGGAGCCGACTATTGAGCCGCTATTGATATTGAACTTTTAAAGTGGGTGGCGTGCCTGGAGGTAAAGATGCTGTGCCAAGCAAGCTCTTTTGCCCTGTATTAACATCTTTCGTAAAAATAAGATCAAGCGCAGTCTTCCCATATTCAGGCGATATGTTAAAAATCGCTATCCAACCTCCTCCATTCAATCTTGCATAGGCTTCATAGGCTGGGTATTGATCTACTTTACCGATGAAACCGATAGTACGAGCCGATAAGTCGATTTTAAATGTACCGTTAATATCAATCGTTGGCGCCTGGACGAAATTTGGATTTTTACCGGAAGCCGATATTGTTAAATCAATGGCCTTTTCGCCAGTTTTTACAAACGTAAAATGTTGATCCTGATTTGAGGTGGTTGCTTTGTTGATTATTTCTGCCGAACCGCAATCTATTGCATTCGACTCAAAAACGGGGTGATTTTGCTCTAAATAGAAAGCCCCGCTTTTAAGCGTAACAGTCGCATTAGACTGCAGCCTACTTGAAGCAGTTATGTCACCTGAAAAACTACGCTGATCAGTGGGAAAACATCCAACGATAGATGATGCGGGAGGATCAACCATTGTATCTCCCGCATTATTATGAACTGGATTATCAGTATGTGGCTGCTTTGGAACAATTACGCGCGTCGATGAATGTACTTTAGGAATAAAAGCCCTTATAAAAACATCAACTTTTTCATCCGCCATAGCGCTGTTCACTGCGATGAACAAAACTGAAATCACACTAATTGGCATAAAAATAAGTTTTAGATTTTTATATTTTATTTTCATAAATTTACGCCTTTCTGTCTGAGTAACACCCCAATGCGCAAATATAAACCCGGTTTGTATTACATAGGATTAAAGCTAGTGATTTTTGGCCCCGCATTACATGCTTGCTTATGCGCGCCAAGTGTTCCTGAAAAAGCCGTGAAGCCCGCCCCACCCGTTACCTCTTTAATCAATTCTGGAAGCTGTGATGATGACTCCGAATTAACAGCTGTTAGCATTCCGTTGGAGAGCGTTACTCCAAACTTTCCAGATGAAAAATTTGAAGGCTTATTAAGCAAAACTCTTGGCTCTTTATAGTTTGGCAAAACCTGAATTTCTTCTTTCTGAACGGTCGAAACGCACCCACCAGACTCCGATGACCCCAGACACTTACCTTCTTTGTCAACCAACGTAGTGAAGCTGTACTGGATTTTCATCAACTGAGGCTCGTAGTAGACAACACCCTCTATTCCATCTCCTGTGGGAACCCATTTATCAGTGTCAAATTTTTTCGTCTCGAACTTATTGGCACATCCAAGAATTAATAGTGCAAACAAGCCGATAATAAAATACGAAATATTTTTCATGGCAATATCCATTTTGAGTGAGACGAAAACGAGAGTAGTACTCCGCAGCCACGGAAATGCCGATTAATAAAACGGCATGCCGAAAAATCGCGCCACGACAATCGCGGAAAGGATGAAATACAGAGGAATAAAATTAGATATAAGAGGACAATTAGCTTCACGATACGTCCTTGTTGTATTGGCATTAAATTGTTATTGGTATCAGATATTCGTCTGACTCCAATCAACATACCCTCTCAGCTAAACAGCATCACTGCCCGAACATCCTATGCCTATCGAATCAGAGCGTGAAATGTCGAATTAGCATTAGCGGTAGCTGCTGATATACTCCTGTAGAGCTTGAGCTATCCGGCCCGTTATTTTTAAGCGGCTTTTCTCTGGAGATCAACGATTGGCGAGCTACATTAGCTATGCATTGAATTATCGTGGCTACAAGGAAGCGATAGTCAATGATCCAGACGCCCTATACGGTTCTTTTATTTAATGACAACTTCTAAAGATTCTACATCACTGAAATTAACTATCTTTGACGTCCCATTTACAAAATATGCACACTGACTTTGATTACACATAATGGAGTAACCGCTAAAGTTCTTCTCTGGCAATTTCATGTTTACCAAGGTCTTACTCACCTCCCCTGCATCCATTTTATTTTTAAAATTAATTGCAGCTTTGGCTCCCGCATCTGCTGAAAATACAGCAACAATAAGAATGCAAAAGAAACTTCCGAATAAAACTCCGCCAAGAAATAAAGCGTCCACCCAAAAATTAGTCCACGATTCTCCGTCCAAGGAATTACCCTTTGAGATTTCATCTTGCTTATTTTTTCGAGTTGATTTGCGCCTTCGTGACTCTCGCGCAAAGAGATAAATAAAAATTGTCAACGTGATGCACAACAAGACCAATGTCAGCATAAACATTGTCGGTGGCCCTATATATCTAAAAGACACGAATCCTTGGAAAAGGTATCGATCAAATGGAAGCAGAAACTGCGTATCATCCAAACCGAATTCACGAAAAAAGCCCTGACAGTAGGTAACACCCAAGACATAAGCTGACGATGTTAAGAATGCCAAAATAAATGTAGTATCTGAGAAGAGTTTTTCTTTCATCGAGAATGCATCCTGCTTAGAGCTGGCCGATAGTCAATCTCTTTCATAAGACTGACTCTTATCGCGCTCCAGCAACTCCTCTCTGACGATATTAATTTCCCTAGGCGCATCAATCCCAACACGGACTTGTCCGCCATTGAGCGCCAGGACCGTGATAACCACGTCATCGCCTATGAGAATCGATTGGCCTACATTGCGGGTGAGAACTAACATGGAAGGGCTTCCTTGCGTTGAATAGATAAAGTTTAATGTCTATCCCCAAAAACATCTATATGGGTCATACCTTAAATTGCATTTATAAATTTCCGTACACCGTATTAACATTGGCAAATGCCTCATCCATTTTGTAACCGAGGTCAAGAGAGACTGCCAATTGCACCAATGCAGAAAACATCGGGTCTCCGTTGTCGATGAGGTACGAACCGAGAGATTTATCGTCTTTTTTGACCAAGGCTTTATAAAATATATTTCCGTTCTTAGCATTTAGACCAAAGTAGATTTTTTTCCTGTATTTTTTTGTCTCCTCTTCCCAACTATCCGCCACGCCGCCCTCGATCTCATCGCCAAATGGATTGAACATAGCCATGTTAGCCATGACAAATAGGGTAGCCACATCAAGGCTTTCTTCGACCTCTTTTTGACTAGGCTTAATATATTCGTGCTCTAACAAATTTCTTGTTTTTGAAACCTTCCTTAATATCGCTGGCGTCAAAAAACCTAATTCTTTAATCTTCGCAAGCTTGAGGGGAATATTCCACGAATATGGCTTGTATCCAAAAGTCAGCAATAGCTGATCCATTTGGCAACTTATTGCTCGCTTCGCATTTGTAACGGAATTTACCAAAGAAGAGATTCCGCCAACCAGTAGATCATTCTCGGCTTGCATCAAGAACTGAAGTGGGGAAATTTCCATTTTGTATAGCGTAAGCCCTCCTCCTGACGGACCCATCGCTAATTGACTAAAATCAACGTCAACCGACTTTAAAAAGTCTTTAAATGACACTGTCATCCCCGGATTTAAATCTATTTATTAAAATGGTTGTGAATTATCAGACACTGGAGAAACCACCAGCTCCAAGGACAGTTTGTGTGTCTGATATAAACCAGTGCTTGGGAACTTCAAATGAAAATTCTCTACTCGCACTTGAACCTCACCGTCACAAAACGCCGATAAAAACTTCGATAACTCTACTTCTATATCAGCTGAGTTAAGACGCTTCATCGGTTGGCGGATATCTATGTAGTCCTCCGATTGAAAAACCGTCGTCAATTTTTCGGAGATTGCGGGAGAGATATATGTATCAGCAACAATCTGCTCCAACCGCTCAATAATTTGCTTCTTTTGATCAGGATGAACTTCTACAACCTGCCTCTTGATATCGTTCAGCATCGCCGCTGCTGCCGTTGCTTCAAGGGGAATTTGAGAAAGAGTGATTATGGCCATACTGATCGCACCTAGTAGTTCAGTGTAATGGTAGCGGTTTCGTGCGGCTCATAACAGATCGGGAAACAACTCATCTCGCGTGAGTGGGAAGGCTAAACCTTCCTGTTTCGAGATGATGGGTATTGGCATATTCGTAATGTTGCACAAACTGTAGCCAATGAGGGTTTTGATTAGAAATGATTCCGAGAAATGTAAATACTAGTATCACTGTTGACCTGAACAGCCTGCACAAAGAGCTTGGTATCCAACAACAATTCAGTAAATGGTTTCATGCATAAGCTAAGCATGGACACTGGATACAGGGGATGGATTTCATCAATAAGGGCCACCGGAACAACTTCCACATCTTTGTAACCCCTGAGATGGAAACACGGCTCCGTAAAGGTTATGGGGTCACTGGGAATGTGCAATAGATGGCTCCTTCGGTCACTACAGTTCTGCGTCCAATTCAAACGGGCGTAGTACATACCTCTGAGCACAACATGCAGCAGGCTCAAAGCGTGACTTCTGCTCGTTATCATTGCCCTACTCGGTCGCCATGCCAGGTGGTACATCCATCGAGTTACTGAAACTGCCCAGAAGTCGATAGCACGTATTCAAGAAAATGGACGGCGACAGCTTCGGATCAATATTAGGAAATAATTCGTTTGTCATACCTGTCCTCCAAAAACTATGATAGGGAAATACAGGCAGTTACACAGATTTATTACAGCCCCGCAATCATTCCCAAGACAGCTTATCGGTCGATTTCCTCAAATTCTCGTTGTACATCATTTCGAGCATCTGATACGTACACATATCCACTTTCCCACAGTAATCATGAATTGCTCTATCTAATATTTTTCGGTTGGTGGCTTTTGTGAGACGCTTGAACGCCTCTAAATTTTCTTGCTCCATCATTCTCAACATTGTTTCTTGGCACATATCGATTTTCTTGCAATAATCGCTTTTCACGCGGTCTTGAATGTAAGAAATAACACTATTTTTTTGTGCCTCGGAGCCGTTAAAATCCAGCGGGTGGATAAATTGTGCCTGTGCTGATATTGAGAATAAAAATATAAATATCGGAAGTATTTTCTTCATGGAGTCTCTCGGTAAAATATGAGTGGTAAAAAAGTTAGCTATTATTAGTTTGAGGCGAAATCTTTCACGGATGAAAGCCGCACTGCGATCAATAGATATTCATGGACTACTAGTTATCGTTAGATACCAAAAAATTATTATTTTTATTCGCAGCAGCCACCTTAACCAACCTTTCATGTTTATTTTTGGCCGAACTAATTGCTTCCTGTATTTTTGCCGGCCGTAATCGAGTGGTGAGATAATTGGCAAGCTTAGACGCTGACGGATAATCGTTCATGTACGATAATGTTATCCATTCTAGCGCCTCGCTGTAGCTCTTCTGCATGGTATAAACACTTCCGACCACGTATTGCGAATATCCTTTATTCTGCTTTTCTGCGGGAACAAGACACCATTGTTTAACATCGTCCAACCGGCTCTGACTCTTTAACAAATCTCCAGCAGTATCACACAACATATCACTGGCCATCAGCAATCCCTTGTCTGCGGCTTTGGATAGATATTCTCTACCTTTGTTTAAATCGTACCCGACTCCTGAGGCCGTCAAATATGATGCCCCTAACCCGTACTCAGCCATTCCAGAGCTATCGTCTAAATTTTCGTTAAAAATTTTAATTGCTTCACTTGGATTTTTTAGCTGCGGAAACTCTTCCTCAAACACACGCCCAGCGTATACTTCGGCAAGTAGATATTTAAATTTTCTGTTGTTGTTCGAAAGCGTGACTAAAGCCTCCTTAAATTTCGCTTCGCTCTTCAACCCACTCCGGTCTGTCGCATAAATATTACTAAGCAGCAACAACGAATGCTCATCACCTTTAGAGGCCGGCTCTAAAAGAAGATCATGAGCCTTCTTGTTGCTTTGCGGGACCAGCTCGCCGGAAAAATAGAAATGTCCCAAAAGCGCCTTGGCTTCCGTCGATCCCTGTTCAACGCCCTTCCTAACAAAAAGTAAAGACATCTCATCATTCTTGGGAACACCTCTTCCCTCGTAGTACATCATCGCAGCCATAAATGATCCATTTCCACTTCCATGAGAAGATGCCTTCAGATACCAATCTAAAGCATCAACATAACTTTTCGGAAAACCATCACCGTTATGATGCATTCGTCCGAGCATATATTCTGCGTCAGCCGATCCTTTTTGAGCCGCCTTAAAAAATAACAATTTAGCTTCTTCAACATCTTTAGCAGGGGCAGCATGCTTCTGGGATGAATAAAGACTTAGGCCCTTCTTATAAATATCTTCTGATTTATCAAATGGATTTTCACATCCGCTTATAAGACAAAGGAGCATAAAAATAAGCTGTTCCTTGCAACGCATGATTTGTTCCTTTTTTTGTAGTCTTGGTGTGAGTGCATTTTCATTCTTTTTTAATTGCAACGGAAGTACGTCACACAAACAACTTGCTCGCACCTCATTAGCACGACGAGGTCATTGAACTAACGAAGTAGTAAAAGTTGATGACTCAAATATCGAGGTCGTCGAGTATCAGGGCCAACGTGTTGTCACTCTGGCTCAGATTGATGGCGTCCATCAACGACCAGAGGGTACGGCAGGACGTACATTTCGTGACCATAGAAGCAAGCTGGCAGAAGGGAAGCATTACTTTGTGGTTGGATTCGACGCAATACGTCGGATCGGAATTAGTGCCATTCCAGAGGCAAACCGTAGGGATGTCATCCTCATCACCGAACCCGGCCACATGCTTCTGGTGAAGACATTCACCGACGAACTAGCTTGGCGAGTGCAGGATCAATTGGCAAAGCAGGCGCTAAATCAATAGGCTAGTAAGAATATGAATCTCCCCCAGTAGGACGTTAGAAATGACAAACATCGCTGAGCTGCGCATTCAAATTTCCGCATTGCGAGCTGAAACTATCAAAATCCAGCGGCAAGGCTGGTGGTTTCCAATCGTTATGGCCGCCACGCTGTACTTGATTGCCTTTGGCGTTGTCAGACTGGTGTGATTCGCCTTGACTTCAGCGGACGCACTCCTTATAGTATCCCCACATCGTAAGGTGGGCTTTTTATCGACTTAAATAAAGATTGCATTTACTGGGTATTCCGGTATAATGCTTGTCATTGAGTTTTCGAGCACGAGCCACGACCGAACCTGCACTGACAGAATTCCGCTAAGCCCTCGCCTGTTATCGAACTCGCGGGGGCTTTTGCTTTATAGCCCTACCGAAAACTCATACCTGAGCACAGGCTCAGAAGATGACTCGATTTAATCGAAGCATGGTCTGCAACACTCCATGCTGGCTCATCTTGAAAACTGTGCTGGCCTCTCGCGCAATGCGAGATTGAAATGGATTGGTACACGCGCACATGCCGTGCGATTTGGCCGATTAAAAAACTGAATTAAACAGAGCACGCCCGAAGTCCGACTTATCGCGACTAACGGATTTTTATTGCTCGCAAAAAGGACCCGGACTCGCCCCAATAATGGGGACGGCGGGAGTTTATAAACAATTGGGAGAAAGCTGCACTACGTCCAAGGACATCGCGGTGAGTATCGGCAAAGAGAAATGATTTTTAAAATGCAGAATGTAAACGACGTGAAAATAACAGAAAAAAATGATCCCACTATGGACGCTTGGCAAGCAATGAGCCATGAGCAGCGGCTTGAAGTACTAAATCAGGCTGCTAAGCAGGAAGAACGGAAAGAAAAGCTGCTGGAGGTCATGCAAGAAAACTGCATGAGCAAGAAGATACCGCTAAAGAAAATCCTCAATGAGCCAAAGCTACTCGAAGATTGGTTATGTGAGCAATATTTTAATCTTGCCGAAGTTCGACAAGAACGACCTATCTTCAAGCACATGATGACGGAATTTAGAACCATGATGTGCGCGCTTGGAGATGCACATAAAGAGGTTCAACGCCTTCTTGAAGGTAAAGCACGACGCATAGCACGCAGTCATGGATATTCGATTAGTAAAGGTAAAGCTCCGTACTCAGCTAACAATCAGGGGCTATTTCGAGTAAAAGACGGCGACGATGTTACCTGTGCAGGTTGGAATTATGACTTGTCTGCCCAAGAGGTTATCGGCCTCTTTCGTAAGCTGGGATTAAATTATTACGAAGGTAAAGCTAAGCTCAATGAATATAAAGCGAAGCATCTTTCTGATGTGACTGGAAACGGAGGCCTGCACTAAGAAATGGTCATATCAATAATAAACGAAGGTTTGGGGGCTTCGGCCCCTCCTCTCCCACGGCGCATCAAAGATGCATAGACGCCGAGATGGAAGCACCACATACGGCAGAGAGCCTAAACGCCGAATGCATTTTGGGAGCCTTCCAGAGAGCCAGAGATGGATCGTCGGACTAGAGCAACAATACGCAGTAGACATCGAGGGCAGAATGATTAGTTACAAGCACTCACCGCCAAAGCTGCTCACCGTAAAAATGCATAGCGGTACTCCGCGCGTGCGGATTTTCGATGGTGCCCAGGCAGTGTGGTTAAAAGTTGCAACCGAACTGGCGCGCGCGTTTTATGGAGCAGATGAATACATATTCTTGGATAACGATCCTACTAACGCGGTGCTGAAGAACATTATCCCGATAGAGGATGCGAAGCCCGAAAGTGAAGTTTGGGTTGAGGGATACGAAGGTCGATACTCAATCACCAAAGAAGGAATCGTCTACTCATATTTACGAAATCGACGATTGTCCATGAAGATAAGCGGCGGACGTGTGAATCTTCTGGATGGCAACAAGCAGAATCAATTAATCATTGCTGATTTAGTTTGGAAATACTTTTGATGTAGGATTTGTGCGATGTATTAGTGAAATATATGTGTGGTAGACTGTATATACAGGATAAAAATACGTTATTTAAGTGATAAGTAACGCCCTCCGCTTCACTTCGAAAAATCCAGCTTTTACGAACTAGCACCAGTCATCTGGCAACGGGAAACCTTTGTCTGCTGATTGTGGCATGCCATAAGTCAGCCACGCATAGAGCCATTGCATCTCTATGGGCAGCTGCTGGCGACCGCTGAAGACATTGCACGTAGGGTTTATAACTCTTTTCCATGCGCGCATGTTGAATGCACCCCAAAAAAACTTAATTGGTTTCTGAAGGCGACGGACGTGAAACGTCGCCGGCAGTTTTTAAATTTAAACGTAACAGCTAATTGCAGCATTCCCGAAGATTGGGAAATATTTTGCTTGACGTTTATACAGGCGGGCTAATGCCCATTATTAAACAATCGAAATTTGGCTTGCACGCATAGAGGTAAACAGATGGAGAAATTTGAAATGAAAACAGTAAGAGATGATTCCAAGCTATACACGTAATTACGAAAAGGAAGCAATACATTGGTTTGATGACATTTACTCGCGTGAACTCTTTAATCAGACCTACAGCGATACCACGGTACTGAATACTTATATCGGCGGCCTTCCGTTCAGACACAAGGTTGTCCTGACCGATCACACCAAAGCAGGTTTTACACAGCTGCTATTGGATTTGTATGTACGGTACAAGGTTACTAAAGGCGAAGGCACTATCGGTGTATTTACCAGCAACGGTAATCTATCGGGAACTACCTCAAGACAATACTCTAAGCTCGGCTTCATTGGTAAAAAGCTCAAAGCGCTACTTGAGCAATTACGGGAGGCACGTTTGATTGATGTTCACCAAGGCAAGACAAGGCACTCAACAAAAATTCGGGCAACTCCGATTTTAATTGAAGAGATGGATCGATTTGGCTTTGATCTCCAGAAAGTTGGATATAAGCCCTTTTTTCCGGTGGTGTACACTGATTCATCAACAGAAAAAAAGGAGCGGATTGATATTGCCGAATCAATCGCTAATGGTGTGGGTTTAACTGTTCTAAATAAATACAACACATTGCTCAGACACGCAGATATTAAGGTTGGCGGCATCGAACCTTTATACGCGTTTGAGAAGGTCGGTAGAAGAACTTTTTCCACTGCTGAAGCAAATCTCAATGGCAGATTCTACGGGCCAATCTGGCAGAACATGCGACAACAGACAAGGCTTCACATAACAATAAACGGTAATCGTGTATCTGAACTCGATGTTAAATCAACACATCCACTGATTGCTTATGCATTATGTGGACATGATCTGACAGAAATAAAACGCACTGAAGGTGAAGCATACCAATTAAGTCAGCTAGAAGTTGTAAGCCCTAAAATTAAGGAATACTTGAAGGCTGCATTGCTCCGTATGATTAACTGCAGCTCTCTCCCGTTAGCGGCGAATTATCTAAATAGAGAGCTACGTTTTAATTCAGAGTTTTCCGAAATTGCTGAAGCTCTTAAAGTGAATGGTATCAGCTCCAAAGATGTTCTTCAGTGGCTATACAAAAAGCACCATAGAATCAATAAATATCTATTCGCAAATTCTGTTGGGGTACTAAATTACTACGAATCAAATATTGCAATGCGAGTAATTGAACACTTTACTATGCAAAATATATTAGTTCTAACAGTACACGATAGTTTTATTGTTGAAGGCAAGCACGAACAAGAACTAAAGAGAGTATTGATACAAGCAATATCGGATGAGTTAAAGATTGTATTCAAGTATCCAGAGAGCCTCTGTGACTGGAAGCAGCAAGATACGACATACGCAATAGCTCATGCCTATAGAGATTTATTGACTACAAGGATAAACAGAGACAAGCAAGAAAAGAAACGATTACAGAGGATAAGGGATATATGTACCAAACAGCCATCCATTTAATGACATACATAGCAGTGGATACATGCCCTACTTAATTAACTGTTGATTTGCTCACCTCAGTCAGTCGTCTCTCTCTCCTCTAAGCAGAACCCTTAATAAGTAGAACTGCCCTCAGCCTCCATAAGAGGCAACCCTACTCCTCCTACCCATGAACGAGTAATAAACGGATGCCTCTGGACATAATCTGGAGACATTCATCGCGTTACCAAAAAATCCGACTCATCCGAGTCACTTTTCAACATTCCCGCCAATCCTCAAATTCAAGCATAGAGTCTCGAGTAGGATTGGTATTATTTAAATATTGAGTAATTTTATTTACATGAACACAGAACAAAAAATAACGCACCTAGAAAGTGCATTAGAAAAACTGAAACAGCAGTTTAGCGACAACGCAGTTTACAGCGATGAAAAGCTTCGACAGCTACAACATGATGCAGAAGGTTCCTATAACAAAACGGAAACTTACTTCGCTTTAGGTGCCCGAGATTTGGCATCAACCCTACAACGCAAGCTTAGTGAAGGATTTACCTACATCGATCATCAAGCATCAGTGCTGCAATACTCGAATGGGAACATTCACATTGAACTTCGTAAGCCAGAAGACGTAATACAGACTGAGCTATCCGAGGTGTGCGCTCTTATTAAAGATACCTACGCCGCTGACGTAGCTAATGCAGAACAAAGGCTAATTCCAGAGATCGCCGCATTACAGCTTGAAATCAAGCAGGCTCAAGCCGCGTTAAAAGCGGAAACTAAAGCACAGTCTGATCTAGAAAAGGAAATTGCAAAGGTCAAGCAAGAGTTTGGTGTTGTTACACAGGAAGCGATTAACAATGTCTAAAGTTCTTCGCCTAACAGACAGCCTTTACAATGTGCCAGTCCTTGCAACAGCCGAAACACTCAACACAGTGCTCAAGTATCTGAGTGATCGTAATAATGGTGCCGATCTATCACTTGCAAACGTTAAAACTTCAAGTGGTCTGCCAATTGAATACAACGCAGCAACCAAGACTGGTGTATTGCGAATTGAGGGTCCATTAACTTATAGGCCCACGATATTGTCTGCTGTCTGCGGGCTTCAGTCTTACCAGAATATTGAAGCTGACTTCAAATCACTTATCAGCAATGGCGCTAAAACTATTGTGCTCTGGATCGATAGTCCAGGAGGTGAAGCATTTTCAGCCTTCGAAACTGCTGCACTACTCCGAACTCTTGCTGACACAAACGGCATTAAGCTTATCGGGTATTGCGATGGAATTGCAGCGAGTGCAGCCTATGCATTTGCTTCAGTTTGCCATGAATTTATTATGAATGGAGACGCTCAAGCGGGGAGTATCGGCTGCGTTGTGAAACTCCGAAACAATGCCAAACAATTGCAACAGACTGGCATTGAAGAGAGTTTCGTATTTGCCGGAAAAAATAAAATTCCATTCGCTGCTGATGGATCATGGTCTTAAGATTTCATTGCCGATTTACAAAGCAAGGTTGATGAACTCTATTCAAGATTCACTGCTTTTGTAGCAACCAACCGCAAGCTCGACGTAATGGCTGTGATAAATACACAAGCCAGAATGTTCAGTGCAAAAGACGCTGTGAAACTTGGCCTTGCTGACTCAGTAATGACTCGAACTGAATTCAATGGCTATTTATCTGGCAAATTAAAACCAAAGCCCCTTGCAAGCAAGCCATCGACGACCAATGCCGAACTAACACCTTTAGACCGTCGATCAAAAATTAAAGCTAGGAATTTCAGTCCCGTTGCAACTGAATTAATTCTTAGCTCTACAAAATCAATGTCCGAAGAAAAATTCGACGAATATCTGAATAAAATAAATCCATGAAAACAACTATCGATGAAACCATCGTAAAGAATAAACATTTTGAAAAATACGACTTCACAAAATTACAACCAGCTCAACCAATCGGTCAGCCAAGGGCTTTGCCACCGGAAGCAGAAAGACTTGTCCTCAAGCTGCTGGATGAAGGTTTTAGTGCTGGCTCAATTGCCGATGTTTTCGGCATAAGTCGATCTACAGTGCGAAAAATCCGCGAACGTAACAAGGAAAATATTATTTGACAAGAAAATTAACACTGAATACCCCCTCCTTTTAAACAAAAATAATTAATAACACACAGCCCGTGCAATGCGGGCTTTTTACAAGATAAATTAAATGACAATAGCAATTGGCGCTAAAACCTATAAGGGTGTTAGTGGTGGTAATTCCATCACTACTGACGCAGTAACAACGCAAGTATCTGGAAGTAAATTTTTAGTAGGTCTCGGATTTAGCCGGGAAGGATCAAATGCTCTCGTGAGTCTAGTTGATTCAAAAGGAAACACGTACGCAAGAGTTGATCCCTCTGCTTCTGAAAACATCATGAGCACGGAGTTCTGGCTTTGTGAGAGCGGAACAGGTGGTAGTGGACATACAGTTACAGCGGTATTCTCGAATGAATCTTACCCCGTAGTCCACTTCCTAGAAATTACTGGTGCTGCATCAGGTACATCCTTAGATGTTCACGGTGTCTCTTCAGAAGATGTCCCACCACAAATAGTCGAACTCCCATCAGCTACAACTCAAGCCAATGAAATCATCATCGCGATGATTACAGGCTGGGGAAAGAGTGGATCAACATTCTCTGAAGCTAATGGTTACACCTTCCAAACCGTAGAAGAAGATACAAGTCAATTTTATCCATCTGCTGTTGCGTCGAAAGTCGTATCCAGTACGGGAACATACCCTGCATCATTTAGTTATGATCAAACAGGTGCATTTTTTGAAGTAGCTTCACTAGCAATCCTTTCATTAAAAGCCGCAGCAGGAGGCGGAGGCTCTGACACAACACCAAATGCTTTCACATTCACTGATCAAACCAGCGTACCAATTAGTAGCGTTCGTACATCGAACACAATAACTATCACAGGTATTGATGCTGCTTCAGCGATTAGTATTTCAGGTGGTGAATATTCTAAGAATGGTGGATCGTGGACAACATCAGCAGGAACAGTTGTTGTTAATGACACAGTTCAAGTAAGACACACATCTTCTGCAAGCTATGGAACAGCAACTAATACAACGCTGACTGTTGGTGGCGTTAGCGATACGTTTACTTCAACAACAATAAATACCCGCACTGCTTCAATCACTTTGCACAATGCATCCGATACAAATCTTGCGAGCGTAAGTCTGCAGTGGTTTATCGAATCAGCGTGGGGTAATGGAAAATATGACAGCTCTTGTGCAGGCACAACTAGCACGGACGCTAACGGCGATCTATTGCTTACTGGCTTAACAGCTCCAGCAGGAAATTACATTATTCACGTTCGGATCGCATCTGATACTACATCAAATGCTGCTGGCCTGATTACATTGGTTTGATAGAAAAATGAGTATTATTATAAAATCCGCAACAAGTTCGAACGGATCAAGCATTATTGTTGAATCTCACAAGTCGGGCATCGTTGAAAACCCTCAAGAGATAAATCCTCATTTAAAAATCAACGACGCAGATAGCGTCCTCAGTTTATTTATTAATCCCGAAAAGGCATGTAGTTTTTGTAAAAGTGTGAATTGTGCTTGCAAGCCAATAACTCACCAGAAAGCAAAACAGGCAATCAATGAACGGATGCAAAAACTTCGTGAGGTCAAAGAAAGGAAACGTCAGCGAGCATTGCAGCGATTGATTGAAATTTTCAAAGAGGAGGATGCTGCATTATGCCGCTTCAACTGATTATCTCTGACGCAAAGACGCTTCCAATGCAAAGCTGTGACAAGTATGAAGCTTGCTCAGCAAATATTTGTCCTCTTGATCCCGATTGGAGATGCCGTAGGCATTTGCAGGGCGAGTCCAGCTGCAATTTTCTTAGACTCGTAGTCAAACATGCAGCGACGCAGGAGGAGCAATCCTCTACACCTTATCGAGCAGCTGTCGAATTATGGAACCAGCGTGATCAATTGCCAGTGGGATTGGTCAGTCAACTGGAAACGGCCTCCAAGACTAGGAGAAAGGTGTTCCCTACAATCATCAGCAAGGCAGCGTGAAACAGGGTTCTTGAATGCCACGGAAGGCACTTTTTCGTATTGTCTTCAGGGGGTAATGCATATAAGGATGAAACGTATTGCGGTAGGTACATCTCCCCACGGCACACTACTCAAAAGCAACCTATAGTAAAGCCTGACTTCAGTGTCTCCTTGAGTACAATTATTTAGCCCGGTTGGTGAAAGCCTTCCGGGCTTTTTTATTGCCTGAATTATTTAACCGTACCCGTAGCACTTGCATGATTGGAGCCAGTATCAAGAATTGCCGCAGACCCAGATATAGCTATTCCATGAGCTTCCAAAGATTGTGTGGCCTCTGGCGTTAAAGGAACTTCCGAATACTTTTTAATGACCTGTGTAGCCCAAATACGCAATGCCTGATCATTTTCCTTATGCTCAAGAATTCGAACTGCAATATCCACATACGCCACAGCAATATCTTTGTTCTTGAGCGTATTATTAACGTAGTAGCCAGCAATACCAATAACCACCGGAATCGCTATCTTTGAAATGACACTAAGCCATGCCTGCATTTCTACACTTGTAATATCCATATGAATTCTCTGAGTCAGTTGTTGTTATAAGTCGACTAAAGATAACAGGGAACACAACAGCAGAAAAACTACGCCATAACAATGAGAGAATAACGCAACATGTTACCGATCAGTAACATTTATTACCAATGAAGCCTTAGAGCCACAAGGATTCCGACGAAATTGTTTACCACGCCCTTCACCTTAACCCCCACTAATTGAATAAATTCACCAAATTTTGAATTCCAAACAGCCGTTATCGGCCATATCCCTGCTCTCCCCTACCTGATATTTATTATCACCATTCCTTAATCAATACATCTGTACCAAGTCAAAAATCTGACTAACTAGTTCAGCGCCAACATAACGGGTTCCCGCCGTAACACTCACAACCAACGTTGATAGTTGGGACAGGCATTGATAAACTGGCGCCATAGATCAGGGAAGCCCATTATGAGAACCATCAAATACGTTATCTACTTCCGCGTCAGTACCAAGAAACAGGGTGAATCCGGCCTTGGTTTAGAGGCACAGCAGCGCGACATTGAGATATTCCTTGATAGCTATTCGTCCGAACCTTACGAGGTCCTCCAGACCTTCACAGAGATCGAGTCGGGCAAGATCGATGCTCGCCCTCAACTTGATGCCGCAATCGCTCTAGCGAAGCGTCAGAAGGCTGTATTACTGGTCTCTAAACTTGATCGTCTGAGCCGTGATGTTGAGTTCATTGCACGTATCATTAAGGGCTGCAATGTGAAAGTTGCCTGCATGCCACAGGCTGATAAGTTTCAATTGCACTTGTATGCTGCTCTCGCCGAACAAGAGCGTGAGTTCATCAGCCAACGTACCAAACAGGCTCTACAAGCGGCCAAGGCTCGCGGAGTGAAGCTAGGAGGCTTACGAGAAACGACGATCAAACGTAATACTACCCTGCAACAAAAGACCACATCCTTCGCAGAGAAGCATAGAAAGCTTTTAAAAAGCCTTGTAGCTCAGGAGCTGTCTTTGAGAGAGATTGCAGGATCATTGAATGATTCAGGTCTGAGAACTGTTACAGGGAAAGAATTTGGTCCTATGCAAGTCAGCCGCATGATTGATCGACTTGGCATTGCCGCTTGAGGGTGTGGATATTTTAAAATTCCAAAGGGGAATAATTGCCCTCTCTGTCCTTTGATAAGCACCGCTACCTGAAATACATGTTGGATATATTTTTGGATGATTTCACTCCTTCGATTAAATAAGGTCGATATTTTCGGCGGAAAAATTGGGTTTTAATAAAAAGGAATTCACCTCTATGCATTCAAAACTCTCTGTGAAATGCCTCTTCGCAATACGTAGCGCAGATGCTTACTTCGCTCTGGCAGCTCCGACGACTAACCGAATAGCTGTCGGTGATCTAAACAACTGGCCAAGTATTCTCGAAGACTCAGCCGCCTCGGCAACTTTACTTTCGCTATCTTTAGAACTGTATCTAAAATGCCTAATGTTGAAACTCGGATTTAAGCTCAAACGGATACATGAATTAGATGGTCTATTTTCTATGCTTCCGCTTGAGGCTCAGGAAAGAGTTAACGCGCATTATGAGCGGCATCAAACGCCATTAAGCCAAACACAGAATGTTGAATACCGCATTGCAATTCCGAATGAAAATGAAAACGAGCACGCAGAACCTTTTTGGCCATCTGAAGACGAAACAACTGATATTAAATCCGTATTAAGCCGATGTAAAAACGCTTTCGTAACATGGAGATATTTGTACCAAAAAATCGATGATACTGACGGCTACTCCATACATCGATATGAATTCCACAGAATGATTTCAGCGTGCAAATCTCTTAGAGACCACATATTAGAAAGTTAAATGGATTAGACATTTAAAGAGATAGGTCCATGAGCACCAAAAAAATCGGCCAAATAAAAAGAATATGTTGGGCATGTGGATTAGGCGACTGTGATGGTCCTCTAGAAAAAGAGCATGTGGTTTCCAAAAACCTATTGAAGTATTTCGGGACTTTAGGATTTACGAAGGATGGGGTACGTAGGAGTTTCGGCATCAATAAACATGTGGTACGGAATTTATGCGCAAAACATAACCGCGCATTGAGCACCTATGATGAAGAAGCGAAGAAGCTGTTTGAAGGATGGCACAAGCTGTGGATACAGAAAGAGTCCGAGCATTTTGAGCGCTCTCATAATGGCCAAATAATACTTAAAGTTGATGGAAAAAAAATAGAGCGATGGCTGGCAAAAACTTTCATAAATTGCCTTATTTTTGAGGCCAGCCTCTCCCTGCATGAGAACCTAACTTACTTTCCCTCTGCGCAAAGCCTAGTATCAGCAATATTCAGCGATGACGATTTCAGCTCACCATATGGCCTTTACATAGTAAAGCCGTGGAAGCAAATGTATCCAAATGAATCTCGACGATTAAATTGGACGCTGAAAATACAGCACGAAAAAACAAGGCATTACCATAGCGAGAAGCACATCTGGAAAGACTATGTTCTTCCAACTTTTATATGGGTTGGTTTCGCAGGAGTTGAAATCATCGGGGTATTTAACCCTACCGTGTACAAAAATGAATTTCATCAGACGTGTTTAAAGCAGTATTACGAAAGCTTTTTGCCGGACAGGGCTGACTATCATCAACATATGATTGGATTCAATCGAGATAACGATAAAGATTTGGGACCTCAAGGACCAGCTCGTATAATTCAGTTTGAGTGGTGACGATCCATCACCCCAAACGACTCAGTAAGATTCCAGCAAATCAAAGCCCACCACATGGCAGGCCGTGCATTCTATAAACCCACAGAGGTCAACTAAGCCACAAACACTCCCGTCCGCTTAAACTCTTTCTGCTTCAAGCAGAAATCCACAACATCCTCCAACGGCCACGGATCATCATCAAAGCCCATATGCTCACCGTCTATGGCATCGAACAGATGAAAGCCGCCCTTATTTTCAACAACACGGATACCGGCTTCTAAGGCCTTAGACTTCATGTCACCAACTCGGATTTCATCAACAATAAATTCAACTGTGTCAGCAACCTCTTTGTCGGAAAGACATTGAACTGGGCTATTAAAACCAAGCTTGGCTCTAAACTCTGGTGAAAAGAAGTCATATGCATCCGGATGAATCAACCACTCCTGAAACATTGCCTTAATATCGCGCAAAGTCCACAAGTCACCGTGTGCTTCGCCCAACGCAACATCCCCATCCAAAAGCTTAAACTGCTTGCCACTACGAACAAGCTCAAGCCCGAAGATTTCTTGAGCCAATGGTTTCATTTTGTTGAACATCAATTGAGTTGTCATTTCACTTCTCCGTTTCTTGGTTGGTGGCTTGGTTGGAAATCTTGGAAAGCCATTTCAATCTGGCGAGTTTTCTACGGACACGCAGCAACATAGCGATGGCTATGCGCTTCTTGCGTGGAGTGGGTGGATTAACCTGCTGGATGTGCTGACAGTGATCAATGCCGCAGGAACATACCCAGAAGCCTCCAAACGTGTTCTCGATCTCCTGAACACATTCAGGACCAACATTCAGGGCTCGGAGGATACGACGGCCATCGCTGCTGAATTCAGGTTGAGACATGGCACGCCTCCTTCTTGCCAACCAAAACGGCGGACAAAAAGGAAGCCGGCCATCGCCATCGCGATAGACAGAATTTATGATTTTGAGGGGTAAAGCAGAGCGGATAAATAAATCTTACCCAGTCTGCCGGCCTTTGAGCCAACAGAACTAGGTAGAAACGGTAGGTAGAAATACCGACCCGAGAAGCCTTTAATGTGTTGATTTTAAAGACTTTTTTATGTATGGCGGAGAGTGAGGGAGTCGAACCCTCGATCAGGCTTTTGACCCGATACTCCCTTAGCAGGGGAGCGCCTTCGGCCACTCGGCCAACTCTCCAGAAACTATTGTGATGGTATCAGCGATTACACTAACCCAGCAGCAAATTGAGCGGGCGGCATAGTACCACAGACACTATTGAATTACAGTCGAAAAATAACGGTGAATCTCTATCCAGGCATGGGATTGTTATCGTGTTTTTCACGCTGAATTCTTTGATAGATTTCTTCGCGATGCACTGCGATTTCTTTCGGTGCATTGACGCCGAGGCGCACCTGATTACCCTTAACACCGAGCACCGTCACCGTGACTTCATCACCGACGACTAATGTCTCGCCAATCCTTCGTGTCAATATCAGCATGGCCCAATCCTCAGACTCCGCCGTCAGCAAATGAAGCTGAACAGCAGCTACATCTCATACCACAGAGCGACCCGACGAGGCCGCACCAACGATTGCCAACTTACTACTTCGATTTACTGCGCCGCTGGCCGATCCAGCTCGAACGCTGAGTGCAGAGCGCGCACCGCCAGCTCCATGTACTTCTCATCGATAACGACGGAGATTTTGATTTCCGAGGTCGTAATCATCTGAATATTGATCGAAACATCAGCGAGCGCCTTGAACATCTGACTGGCAACACCCGCGTGCGAACGCATACCGACACCGACCAGCGAGACTTTGCAAATCTTAGCGTCGGTTTTGACTTCGCGGGCGCCGAGTTTGTTCGCCGTCTCACGCAAAATAGTTTCGGCTTTTGCCAAATCGTTCCGATGCACAGTGAAGGTGAAGTCGGTGGTGTTGTCCTGAGCGACGTTTTGCACAATCACATCGACTTCAATATTCGCAGCGCCGATCGGGCCGAGAATCTGAAATGCCACGCCGGGTGTATCGGGCACGCCGACGATGGTGAGCTTAGCTTCATCGCGATTGAACGCGATACCGGAAATGACGGGGTTTTCCATAGTGGAATTGTCCTCGAGAGTAATCAGAGTGCCGGGGCCATCCTGGAAGCTGTGCAGAACACGCAATGGGACGTTGTATTTGCCCGCGAACTCCACCGAACGAATCTGCAAAACCTTTGATCCGAGACTGGCCATCTCGAGCATTTCTTCGAACGTGATTTTGTCGAGCCGGCGCGCGGTATCAACCACGCGCGGATCGGTAGTGTAGACACCATCGACATCGGTATAGATCTGACACTCGTCGGCTTTCAGCGCGGCGGCCAGCGCCACACCGGTAGTATCCGAGCCGCCGCGACCGAGCGTGGTGATATTGCCTTTATCGTCGATGCCCTGAAAGCCGGCGACGACGACGATACAGCCACGCGCAAGATCAGCGCGAATATTGGCGTCGTCGATCGATTGAATACGCGCTTTGGTAAAGGCGTCGTCGGTAATAATACGAACCTGCGCGCCGGTATAGGACTTTGCTGCATAACCCAGCTTATGCAACGCCATGCACAACAGCGCGATGGTGACTTGCTCGCCGGTCGATACCAGCACGTCGAGTTCACGCGGCGTTGGCTGCTCTTGAATATCTTTGGCCAATGCAATCAAACGATTGGTTTCGCCGCTCATCGCGGAAACCACTACAACGATGTCGTGGCCCTCATCGCGAAAGCGCGCGACTTTAGCGGCAACTTGCTGAATGCGTTCCACCGAGCCTACCGATGTACCGCCGAATTTCTGAACGATTAAACTCATCGTTTTTCTCGATGCTCTAGCAGCAAAAAAGACCGGGAATTAAACACCAATTCCTCTCGAAATGAAACCGCGCGCGGCGTCAGCCACCACTCACGTATTGCTCGACCAACGCCAGTGCCTGTGGCAACGCCGCGGGATTATTACCACCGCCTTGCGCCATGTCGGGACGGCCGCCACCTTTGCCGCCGACCACCGATGCCGCGCGCGCAAGCAATTCGCCCGCCTTGTAACGCGATACCAAATCCTGCGTGACACCCGCCGCGAGCATGACCTTATCGCCATCAACAGCAGCCAGCAGCACCACTGCCGAACCGAGTTTGTTTTTCACCTGATCGAGCGTATCGCGCAGGGTTTTAGCGTCGGCACCGGGTAATTGCGCGGCCAGTACTTTCACACCGTTAATATCCTTCGCCTGCGCAATCAGATCGCCGCCGGCGGCGCTGGCCAACTTGCCTTTCAATATCGCTATTTCTTTCTCAAGCGATTTCACGCCATCGAGAATTTGCGTAACACGCTGCGGCGCTTCATCCGGCGATGACTTCAATGCGCCAGCCACCTCACCCAGTAAAGCTTCCTGACGATGCACCAGCGCCAATGCGCCGATGCCGGTGGTAGCTTCGATACGACGTACACCGGCCGCCACGCCACTCTCGGCGACAATTTTGAACAAGCCAATATCACCGGTACGCGCGACATGGGTGCCCCCGCACAATTCGCGCGAGCTACCGATATCGAGCACGCGCACAGCATCGCCATATTTTTCGCCGAACAGCATCATGGCGCCGGTTTTCTGCGCATCGTCGAGCGACATCACGCGCGCCTGAGTCGGTGCGTTAGCAAGAATTTCGCGATTGACGATAAATTCGATATTGCGGATTTCTTCTTTGCTCACCGGTGCATTGTGCGCAAAATCGAATCGCGTTTTATCGGTATCGACCAATGAGCCTTTCTGCTGCACATGCGCACCCAACACTTCACGCAGGGCTTTATGCAGTAAATGCGTAGCGGAATGATTGCGCATCGTCGCAGCGCGGCGCTCGCCATCAACGCGAGCGGTAACACGATCGCCGACACGCAGTGAACCTGCACGCATAACGCCATGATGACCAAACACATCGGCTTGAATTTTTTGCGTATCTTCGACCGCAAATAATGTCGTGCAAACATTGCCTGCGATCAGCTCGCCGCTATCGCCGACCTGACCGCCGGATTCGGCATAGAACGGTGTGTTATCAAGGACCGCCACGCCTTGCTCGCCATCGCGCAATTCCTGCACTGACACGCCATCGCGATACAACGCGGTGATCGTGGCATCGGCCACTTCAAGTTTTTCATAGCCTTGAAATGTTGTGACGACGCCGCTGTATTCGAGCGCCGTTGCCATTTTAAATTTACCCGCCGCGCGCGCTTGGTCACGCTGTCGCGCCATGGCCGCATCGAATGCATCGACATCGACTTTCATATCGCGCTCGCGACAGACGTCGGCGGTCAGATCGAGTGGAAAACCATACGTATCGTGTAATTTGAACGCGGTTTCGCCATCGAGAATATTGATGTTTTTATTCGTCAAATCGGCGAGTGCGGCATCGAGGATATTCATGCCGTTTTCGATCGTTTCGAAGAAACGCTCTTCCTCTTGGCGCAATACATCCTGAATACGAGAGAGCGATTCATTCAATTGCGGATACGCAGCACCCATTTCTGCAGCGAGATCAGGTACCAGCTTATAAAAAAATGCATTGCGCGCGCCGAGTTTGTAACCATGGCGAATCGCGCGACGAATAATGCGGCGCAACACATAGCCACGTCCTTCGTTGCCGGGAATTACACCGTCAGCAATCAAAAACGAACAGGCACGAATATGATCGGCGAGTACTTTCAACGACGGGCTATTTAAATCGCTCGTATGCGTTTCACGCGCGGCCGCTTTGATCAATTGCTGGAATAAATCGATTTCGTAATTCGAATGCACATGCTGCAGCACCGCAGAAACGCGCTCGAGGCCCATGCCGGTATCGACGCTCGGCTTCGGCAATTTGTGCATCGTGCCCTGTTCATCGCGATTGAACTGCATGAACACGTTGTTCCAGATTTCGATGTAACGATCGCCGTCTTCCTCGGGCGAGCCGGGCGGGCCGCCCCAAATATCAGCGCCGTGATCGTAGAAAATTTCGGTGCAGGGACCGCACGGACCGGTATCGCCCATCATCCAGAAATTATCGGAGGCGTAACGCGCTCCTTTGTTGTCGCCGATGCGAATAATGCGTTCGGCCGCAACGCCGACTTCTTTATTCCAGATGTCGTAGGCCTCATCGTCTTCCGCGTAAACGGTGACCCACAATTTATCGACCGGCAGCGCCAGCCATTGCGGCGAGGTCAGAAATTCCCACGCATAGGTAATTGCGTCGCGCTTGAAATAATCGCCGAAGCTGAAATTGCCGAGCATCTCGAAAAAAGTGTGGTGACGCGCCGTATAGCCGACGTTTTCCAGATCGTTGTGTTTGCCGCCAGCGCGCACGCATTTTTGCGAAGTCGTCGCGCGCGTGTAAGGCCGCTTATCGAAGCCGAGGAATACATCCTTGAACTGATTCATGCCGGCATTGGTGAATAGCAATGTCGGATCGTCATGCGGCACCAGCGAGCTGCTGGCGACACGCGTGTGTCCTTTGCTTTCAAAAAATCGCAGAAAGGCTTCGCGGATTTCAGCGCTTTTCATTATTCCTCACACCACGCAGGGTAAACGGCTACAAAAAAATTACATTGCCAAACAGAGTCAATCGATGGTCGAGCGATATCCGCAGAGAGCACCGGCGGATGAAAACGACGCAGTATATCGGAATGATCTGGCAGACGGGACTATCGCGCTGAATATGCAGGCTATTTGCTCAGCTTCTCATCGGTGGTCAACAACCGCGCCTCGCTCTCTAGCATCACCGGAATGCCATCGCGGATCGGATAGGCCAAGCCACTCGCGCGGCACACCAGCTCCTGTTTCGACTCGTCGTATTGCAACGGCGCCTTGGTGACAGGACACACCAGAATACTCAGTAGCTTCTTGTCCAACCTTGTTGTCCTCGCAGAAATGTCATTTTGCAGAAGGGGTCTGCGCGCCGGCTGGCATTGGGGCAACCACCAATTGCGGATCGATGCGCACGTCGAACCAGTTGATGCGCCAGTCCAGATGTGGCCCGCTGGCACGACCCGTGGCGCCGACTTCGCCGACCGCATCGCCAGCAGCCACTTTATCGCCGGTTTTCACCAGCAATCGGCTTAAATGCATGAAGGTGGATGATACCCCGTAACCGTGATCCATGATCAACGTGCCACCGGAGAAGAACATATCCGGTTGCGCGAGCGTAATGGTTGCCGCTGCCGGCGCCCGTACCGGTGTGCCGATCGGCGCGGCCACGTCGACGCCAAAATGCGGGCGTCCGGGCTTGCCGTTGTAAATGCGCTGACTGCCATACACGCCGCTGATCGGCCCCAGCAACGGCCATTGCATCGGTATCAGGAAATCGAGGCGATCGCTATTTATCGCGCGCGCTGCATCGACCAGCTGCTTCTCTTCGAGAATCCGCTGCAACTGCTCGGGCGGCGGCTCGACCGTTTGTTGCGGTACGCCGGTCACGTTTTGAATGGCGTATTGTCGCTGTGCGATCTGCAGCGTATGCGCGGTGCGCTGCCCCTTCGGCGTAATTTCGACCAGCGTTGCCGTCGGTTTTGCATCGCGATCAAAACCAATCGCAAATTGTCCGGTCGGTGTAATACGAATCGCTTTACCGTTCAATTCCAATTGCGTACCCGGCGTCACCGTACCGAGCACGAGCCCGCCCTGCTCCGGGGTTTTATTTAAATCGAGCGCCCATGCTGGCGCGTTCATGAATGCGGCGATAGCCAATAGATTGCGGAGAAAATGCATCGAGTTGGAAATTCCTGAACCAATTTCATTACCATGTTAGCGAACCTTTGATTCAGCGTCGCGAGCGAAAACAGATTGAGCGCAGCGGCCAAATCAGAGGAACCTAGCGATTTGTTCCGTGCGAAAACATCGAGAGTTCTTTATTAATGAGTCGTTATCGTCCGCCACAACGCGCCGGTTCGCGCTATATCACGCCAGAAGGCATGGCGGCATTGCGCGCCGAATTGCATCAATTATGGAAAATCGAACGCCCGCAAGTGACCGCGGTGGTGCACGAAGCCGCGAAAAATGGTGATCGCTCAGAAAATGGCGATTACATTTACGGCAAACGCCGGCTTGCTGAAATCGATCGGCGCGTGCGCTTTCTCGGTAAACGTATCGATCAGCTTGAAGTGGTCGAACAAACGCCTGCCGATCAACAGCGCGTTTTTTTCGGGGCGTGGGTAACGGTGGAAAACGAGCACGGCGAATTGCAAATCTACCGTATCGTCGGACCCGACGAATTCGATTTGAGCCACAACAAATTAAGCATGGATTCGCCGCTCGCACGCGCGTTGCTGGGCAAACGCGTCGGCGATGATATTGTATTCAGCAGCCCAGCGGGGGAACGCGAATTCTATATCGAAGCGGTTTCCTACAGCGCGCCGGCTTGAAGCAGAGCCTGCGCTTTCAAAATACCGGCGCAGGAAATCACGTCGGTAATTTTTCCGTCCATCACCCACTGCACAGCTTCTGCAAACGGCAATTGCAATAGCTCAAGATCGGCTTCGGTATGTTCGAGCTGTTGCGCGCCAGCGAGCAAATTGCGCGCGACATACACGACGCCTTCTTCATCCGTCACCGATTTTGAAATATGCAGACGCATGATTTCGCGCCAGTCGCGCGCGCTGTAACCGGTTTCTTCCTGCAATTCACGCTGCGCTGCGAGCAGTGGATTTTCATCGAGCGCGCCGCCACCCATGGGAATTTCCCACAACGGCTGATTCAAGGTGTAGCGAAATTGACGTACCAGCCACGTGTTACCGTGTGCATCGATGGGAATGATGCCGATCGCCCGCGATTTAAAATGGACGACGCCGTAAATACCTTCGCTGCCCGCCGGTGTGATCACCCGCTGATGCGATACACCGATCCATCGATTGTCATACACGGGCTGGCTATCGATGCGCTGCCACGGGCCAATTTGAACAGGCTGATTGGATTCAGACATAATGAAACCGGAATTCGTTAACAAAAAAGAAGATGCACGACGAACTTGAAGTCGCCACTCACTGTCTCTCACCCTAACCAAATAATTTTGCGCCAACAACAAGCCAATCACACGGAGTACGAAAAGATATGAGCAAGCCCTGGCTAGCCGCTTTTTTATTAATGATGACGTTGGCCCTCCCTTTCCATACGCAATCCGCTCACGCCGATGAATTCGCCGACGCGGTCGCCACATTCCATCAAGCCGAAGCCGCGCAGCCGTTTTTCAATAATGCCTACGGTTATGCGATTTTTCCGACCGTCGGCAAAGGCGGCATCGGTATCGGCGGTGCCTACGGCGAAGGTCGCGTTTATCGCGGCGGCAACTACGTCGGCGATGTATCGCTGGTGCAGCTCACTATTGGCTTTCAGCTCGGCGGCCAAGCATTCAGCGAGCTGATCTTCTTTGAAAATAAAGAGGCATTCGATTGGTTCACTAACGGCTCGTTCTCGTTCGATGCGCAAGCATCGGCAGTGGCGATTGCGGTGGGTGCGGGCGCACAGGCCGGCACTACCGGAGCCGGTGCCAATGTGGCACAGCAGTACAGCAAAGCCGCTTACATCAATGGTGTCGCGGTATTTTCGATACAGAAAGGCGGCCTGATGTATGAAGCCAGCCTCGGCGGTCAGAAATTCACCTACCACGGCAAGTAACACTATCGCTTAGCGGCGCTATCTGACCAACAGACTCAGCGCCGCAATCCCCCTAATAACGAAAGGGGAAATTCCCGCATCGGTGTGATTAAATACGCGCCTTTCCAGCCACACCGACCTCCATCAGCGGGATATTTCCATGAGCAGCCGCCTTCTTGCTATTGATTCCTCGTTAAACGCGTTTAGCCGCCGCCATATCGGCCCGGATTCGGCACAAATCGAGGAAATGCTGCAAGCCATTGGCGCGCAATCGCTCGAACAGCTGATTGCATCGACGGTACCCGCGTCGATTTTGCGTAAAGACAGCATGGACTTGCCGGCCGCGCTATCCGAAGCCGATGCGCTTACAAAATTGCGCGCGATTGCGGCACAGAATCAGGTGTTTCGCTCGCATATCGGTATGGGTTATTACGACACGCATACGCCGCTTGTCATTTTGCGCAACGTGCTCGAAAACCCGGGCTGGTACACCGCCTACACGCCGTATCAACCGGAAATTTCGCAAGGCCGCCTCGAAGCACTATTGAATTATCAGCAGATGGTGATGGATCTGACCGGCATGGAGTTGGCGAATGCATCGCTGCTCGATGAAGGCACGGCAGCGGCGGAAGCGATGACGCTGGTGCAGCGCGTCAACAAAAAATCGAAAAGCGAAACTTTTTTTATCGCCGACGATTGTCATCCGCAAACGATCGCTGTTGTGCAAACGCGCGCGCATCATCTCGGCTTTAACACGGTGATTGGCACTCCACAAACCGATTTAATCGGCGGCGAATTTTTTGGCGCGCTGCTGCAATATCCTAATACCTACGGCAATGTTGTCGATCTGCGCACGCTGATCGAGCAAGCGCATCAGCAACACACGTTGATCGTCACCGCGGCGGATTTACTGAGCCTAGTCGTGCTGACGCCGCCGGGCGAAATGGGCGCCGATGTCGTGGTGGGCAATAGCCAGCGCTTCGGTGTGCCAATGGGTTACGGCGGACCGCACGCCGCATTTTTTGCGACGCGCGATGAATATAAACGGTCGGCACCGGGCCGCATCATCGGCGTATCGATCGATCGTCACGGTAATCAGGCGTTGCGCATGGCAATGCAAACGCGCGAACAACATATTCGCCGCGAAAAAGCCACGTCGAATATTTGTACCGCGCAGGCGCTGTTATCGATTTGCGCGGCGTTTTATGCTATCTATCACGGCCCAAACGGTTTGCGCGAAATCGCGCAGCGGGTGCAACGGCTGACGCAAATTCTCGCCGCAGGATTTGAGCAGCTCGGTGTCGAGCGTATTAATTCAACCTATTTCGATACGCTGACCTTGCTGGTCGGCACGCAGCAAGCACCAATCATCGCGCGCGCTGAAGCGGCCCACATTAATTTACGGAAAGTGGGCGCCGATCGTATCGGCATCAGTCTCGATGAAACCACGACGGCTGATGACATCGCGGAACTGTGGCAAATCGTCATCGGTCGCGATGCGCATTTCTCGGTTCACACTATCGATGCGCAGCTCGACGAACAAGCGAGTTTCCCGCAGGCATTGCAACGCAGCAGCGATTTCTTAACGCATCCGGTTTTCAACAGTCATCATTCCGAAACCGAAATGCTGCGCTACATGAAACGCCTCGAAAGCAAAGACATCGCGCTTAATCAAACGATGATCGCGCTCGGCTCCTGCACCATGAAATTAAATGCGACCGCTGAGATGGTTCCGATCACCTGGCCGGAGTTCAATCGTCTGCATCCGTTCGCGCCGTTGGCACAAGCGCAGGGCTATCAGCAATTATTTCGCGAACTGGAAAAAATGCTGATCGAAACCACCGGCTACGATGCGGTATCGCTGCAACCGAACGCCGGCTCGCAGGGCGAATACGCCGGCCTGCTCGCGATCAAGCGCTATCACGAAAGCAGAAGCGAGGGACATCGCGACACGGTATTGATTCCCAGTTCGGCGCATGGCACCAATCCGGCGAGTGCAGCATTGGCCGGCTTGAAAGTTGTCATTGTCGAATGTGATAGCAACGGCAATGTCGACATCGCCGATCTGAATGCAAAAGCAAAAAAATATGAAACCGTTTTGTGCGCATTGATGGCGACGTATCCATCGACGCACGGCGTCTTCGAAGAAGGCATTATCGAAATTTGCGACATCGTGCATCGTCATGGCGGGCAGGTGTATGTCGACGGCGCCAATTTAAATGCACTTGTTGGCGTTGCCGCGCCGGGTAAATTCGGTGCCGATGTTTCGCATATCAATTTGCATAAAACATTTTGCATTCCACACGGCGGTGGCGGCCCGGGTATGGGACCGATCGGCGTGGCAAAACATCTGGCGCCGTTTTTACCGAGCAATCCAGTGCAACCGGTATACGACCTTCCCGCAAACAACGATGTAGTTTCCGCCGCACCCTGGGGCAGCGCATCGATCCTGCCGATTTCGTGGATGTACGCCGCGATGATGGGACCGGATGGATTAACGCAAGCGACCCAAGTCGCCATCCTGAATGCAAACTATGTCGCCGCACGCCTACGCGAACATTTTCCTGTGCTGTATACCGGTCGCAATGGTCGCGTCGCGCATGAATGCATTATCGATCTGCGCCCGCTGAAAGAAATCACCGGCATCAGTGAAGAAGACATCGCCAAACGCTTGATGGATTTCGGTTTCCACGCACCAACCATGTCATTCCCGGTACCAGGCACATTGATGATCGAGCCGACCGAAAGCGAATCGCTCGAAGAATTAAATCGGTTCTGCGACGCGTTGATTCATATTCGCGGCGAGATCGAGCGCGTCAAAAACGGCGAACTCGATCCGCTCGACAATCCATTGAAAAATGCACCGCACACCGCGATGGAGCTAACCGCCGACACTTGGGAACATCGCTACACCCGCACCGAAGCTGCCTACCCGGTGGCCGAATTGCGTACGCGCAAATACTGGCCGCCGGTCGCGCGCATCGATAATGTTTATGGCGATCGCAATTTGTTTTGCGCATGCCCTGGAGTCGATGCATTTCGATAAGGCGTGAGAGCAGACAGGATGAATGACGAAGTCGGCACTCGCATTAGTCGAGCCGATAATCCTCTTGTATCGGGCCGCGCATTTCGTTCCACAAGTCGACCAACCGGAACGGCCACGGGCCGATCGGGCGGCCCTTGCTGTTCTGGTAGTAACTCTTCGACTTCGGATGGGTCCAGATCATCTTTTCCATCTGCCCGTCGATGCGGCGGTTGTGACGCTCGAACGCGGCCTGCGTCGGCTCGATCGTCTTCGCGCCGCTGGCGAGCATGTAATCGAGACATTCGATCATGTAATGGACCTGCGCCTCGCTGACGATGTTGAGCCCACCGGCGTGGTTCGGCCCAGCGTTCGGCCCCACCGACAGGAAATAATTCGGGTAACCGGGAATCGTCGTGCCCATATAGGCGCGCTCTTCCTCATCCGCCCAGTCGACTTCGAGATCGTGGCCATCGCGCCCCTTGATCGGCAAATCCTTGACCACCTTGGCAAAGTGGAAGCCGGTGGCGCAGATGATGACGTCGAATTGGTATTCGGTACCGTTCTGCATGCGGATACCGGTCGGCGTGATGGCCTCGATCGGCGTGATTTCGAGCGTGACGTTGGGACGCTTGAGGGCGTCGTACCAGCCGCCGTCCATGATCACGCGCTTGGAAAAGATCGGGAAATCCGGCGTCAGCTTCTCGATCAGATCGGGGCGGTCGCCCAGCTTGGCCTGCATGTGCGCTAGCGCGTACTGGCGCATGCCTTCGTTCATCGCCGACACCGCGATGCCATCGGGCGGATAGGAGGGATCCTTGACCACGTTGGGATAGAGCCCGTCGGCAGCGAACCAGAACACGCGAAAGCGGAACCACTCCTTGTAATGCGGAATATGGCGCATCGCCCACTTGACCATCTCGGGCACTTCCCTGGTGATCTCCGGGTTGTTAATCACCCAGTGCTTTGAGCGCATGAATACCGCCATTTCACCGACCTCTTCGGCGATGGTGGCGACGACCTGGGCGGAGCTGGCGCCGGTGCCGATCACCGCCACTTTCTTGCCTTTCAGATCGATGCTTTCGTCATAACCGGCGGTATGCGTGATGATGCCTTTGTAGCTGTCGATGCCGGGAATATCCGGCAGACTCCAGCGATCGGCCGGACCGAACGCATTAAACACGGCGTTGGCGCGAATCACTTCCTTCGCGCCGGTTTTCAGATTCTCGACGCTGACATTCCACACCGCGTCCTTCTGGTCGAACGCCAGCTCGAGCACGCGCGTATTAAAGCGGATGTTGCGGCGCTGATCGTATTTATCGGCGGCGCTGCGGAAATATTCGCGCATGTCAGCGCCATGTGGATGGTAGTGGTTCCACTCCGCGCTGATCTCGAACGAGTACGAATAGAAATGGCTCGGCGTGTCAACGCCAACACCGGGGTAACGGTTCTTCCACCAAGTGCCGCCGACCTCTTCGTTCTTCTCAATGATCACGTACTGATAGCCCGCTCGCTCCAGCTCGATGCCGGCAAGCAGTCCGCTCAACCCCGCGCCGATCACCAGCACCGTGAATCCTGGTGGTGGCGACAGTCGCCCCGGCTGTTCCTTGCGCGCGGCGGGCCGCTGAAACCCTGCCTGCTCCAGCATCATCGGTACGAATTCATCATCCACATGCTCGGAGACACCCACACTCATCATTTTTTGCATCAACGCTTGCGGAGGATCGTCGCTCCGCGCCGCGCCCGGCGTGGTCAGCACGCGGCGCAGCTTGGTGAGCAGATCGTCGATACATTCTTGGGGAATCTGGTAGTCCGGATTGGTATAGGGCGGATGGATATGTACCTTGAACGCCTCCAGCATCGATTCGTCATGCGTCAGGTGAACATAAACCATCAGCAGCGTCTGCAGGTTGGCCTGCTTGAGCGCTTCCTCCAGCTCGGGGCTGTCCTTCATCGGCAGTGGACGATCGGAGGCCGATGTTTGTTTCATTGTTTGCGTAGCGGTCATTGCTTTCTCCTTTCTTATTTATCGATTCATAAATAGCGCTATGCGCGGCTTTAATGAACATTTTTGAAGATCGACCGGGAGCATACACTTGCAGGATGCAGCAAGTCATGAAAGCGGGCGGTTCTCGCGATTTGTACTAAAAAAGCTGTCGGACGAATCCGTGCTACCGTCCGCTGCAACCGGTAAGATGCTGCGCTGGAATCCAATCCTAAGACCGATCCGACCCGCTCAGGTGAATGAATGAAACGATCGCTTTTCCGAACACTATTGCCAGCCACCGCGCTCCACGCTTTAGTGATGATCGCGCCGCTGCAGAGCGTGTATGCCGCCGAGAGCGTACCTACTGCAAACACTTCATCAACGGGCGAAGCTGCTTCATCAAACGTTACAGCGGGGACAATCTCGTCGTCGGAGCAATATATCCAATCCCCGTCAGGGCTCCGCTACCTCGATATCAAAACCGGCACCGGACCTGTGGCACACGCAGGCCAAAAAGTCACTGTCCACTACACCGGATGGCTGAAAGGAAAATTTGGAATCGCGGGGAAAAAATTCGATTCCAGTCGCGATCAAAACGAACCGTTTAAATTCGTGCTCGGCATGGGTCAGGTTATTCCCGGCTGGGACGAAGGCGTGCAAGGCATGAAAGTCGGTGGCATTCGTAAATTGATTGTGCCTGCGTCGCTGGGTTATGGCGCGCGCGGCGCAGGCGACGATATTCCACCGAATGCAACGCTGATTTTTGAAGTCGAATTACTGGCAATCTGAGACATCACATTTTGATTAAATCGCCTTACCGCTATAACGATCGCGACATAAATACGCTGTTCGGATCTTGCTTATATTCCCCAAATGGTGGGCAATCGACGAAGCCAAATTTCTTGTACAGCCTGCGCGCCGGCTCAAAGAATGCCATTGCTCCCGTTTCCAAATTTATCGTGTGATAGCCGCGTGCTCTAGCAGTATTAAGTATGTGATTTAACAAATTGGCAGCCACACCTTCGCCGCGCCGGGAGGCCAGGGTTCGCATCGACTTTATTTCACCTTGAAAATCATTCAGCTGCTTTAATGCACCGCAGCCCACTAATCGTCCCTCGCTCCAGACCGACCAAAAAGTGATTTCAGGCTTACGCAAGCCATCAAGGTCCAAAGCGTGTTTGCTTTCGGGTGGCGATACGGATTTCATTTCGGCTATATGATCAGCTAAAAACTCTGCGACAGCGCTGCCCGACAAATCATCAATTTTAATTTCCATATTTCACCGAAAATCTCTAATACAAAGCTAAATAATTATGGAACCGCCGCCTCATTCAACCATCGACCGGAGCCACTGGAGTTTCCAGAACTCGCTGATAAAAAGCGAGATCAAGCCAACGGCCAAATTTGAAACCCGCCTGCTTAATCGTGCCCGCATGATAAAAATCTAATTTTTCATGCAGTGCAATACTGGCGTGGTTAGCCACATCGATGCCGCCGACCATTACGTGATACTGCTGTCGCCGCGCCTCATCGATTAAGCGCTGCATCAATGCACTGCCAATTCCTCGACCGCGAAATTTTGATGAATATAGATCGAGTGTTCAACCGTATATTTATAAGCCGGCCAATTGCGAAAAGCGCCATAGCTGGCGAAACCCAGCAGCGAATTATTTTCATCAAACGCACCAATAATAGGATATCCACCGACCTCTTTAGCTTTGAACCACTCAATCATTTTTTCCGGTGAGCGCGACTGGTAATCGTACAATGCAGTCGAGTTGAGAATTGCTTCATTCAAAATCTCGCGGATTGCCTCAGCGGTTTGTTCGTAAGTGCAATGGGCATAATGAATCTGCATATTCTGCTCCGTGTTCATCATAAGCCTCGCCATCATGGCTATTTATCTTGGCATAACGTGAAATCAAGTGCAGTACAGAGCAGGATTAACCAACTTACCTCTCATGCTGTTTCTACACATTACTTTCCAATACTCGATGACCTCGAAGTGCTTTGACCATAACGATAACCACCGCCAAATTCAACACGAGCAACGCGCCCGCATACCCAGTGGGTTTTCGCAATAGTTCAAAGATTTCAAAGGGCACATAAATAGCGCCGCTCACCGCCGCGAGTATCTCAGCCCATACTCGATCGTAAAAAAGTCCATACGCTTCGATAAAGCGGACGATTGAATACAACGCTGCGCCGGCAGCGAGCAGCAGGAGTTTTGAGTTTTGCAGATTAGCCGCCGCCTCCAAAAATATTTGCGGATATCTCGATGCCGGGTTGAGATGGGCGTGCGCAATAAGGACGCTAGCAATTTCATAGAGGTTCCGATGCGCAAGAGATAGCAGGCCGGTGGCAGCAATAAAAACCACCGTTCCTTTGCAAGCCTCAAAGAAAGCGGCTGCTCGAATGATCTTGAGTGATTGTTTTCGACGCAAATTACTTGACTCCGAATAACTCGTTCCGATGTCCGATTTCGCGCTAAATGATCGCGCCCCGTACCAACACGAGCAATGCCTCCTGCGGCAAATTTAGAGTTGGAATGACGCTTGCTCCATCGCTGCATGAGTTCCGAAAAGCTGTATTAATCGATCAAAAGCGGCAACGCGTTGCAGCCGCCAAGGTACAGCCGGCAAATTGTCAGCGCGGGCGGCAAGTTGTTGCCGCTGGCAGAGGTGATCTTATGTACGATATCGGCGCAGCGCGCAACCACTCCGAACTTGCTTCAGCATCCGGAAACATTGATCTCATCGAAGCACAGCACGCGAATGCCATCATAGAACTGCAGACATTGGATTCGGGCGATCGCTACCAAAGTACGATCCTCGCGGTCGATCCGACGGCGCGTACCATCGAGATCGATGAAGTATTTCCGAGCGGTTTTAATGCGCCGCACGGAGCTGCGCTGAATGTCACACTGCGGCTGACGCATAATCGCCGTGTCACATTTTCGACGCGACTGCTGCGCGCGGGCTGCGCGCGTTACGAACTCGCGATGCCACCTGGTTTCACCTATAACCAGCGGCGTAATTGCTATCGATTTAAAATCACGCCGGCGCTATCGGCGGGCGCCGAATTTCGGGATGCTCACGATTATTATTGTTCGGCGCAGCTGCTGGATATTTCACTGACGGGCGCGCGCCTGCAGCTGAATCATCAGATCGATGTCGCGCCTGATCAGTTGCTGCATCAGCTGACTTTCAAATTACTGGGAAGCGATTTTCTTTGCAGCGCGGTAATTAAAAATTGCACACGCCATACCGATGGTCGAGCAATCGTCGGCGTCGAATTCAAAAGCATGCCGCGTCCACAACAACGTGCGCTCGAAAAAATTTTGGCGCAGCTGCATCGTAATCTCGCCAGACATAAAGCCGAGCGAAGAGCGGCCGACACGCACAAACTGCATTAAGCAGCGTCGCTGCGCTGTTAGCCATCGCCGCCCTACTGAAAATCGACCCTCAATTTTGAACTGCAACGTTGCCGCTCAGTCGAAGGGTTCGTGTCAGCTTTCTCCCCCATACTCGGGCTAATCATTATCTTCGGAGTTATCCATGCTCAGCAAAATAGTGAGCGTCACCGCTCTGCTGTTGTCTTTAATTTTTGCCGTCACCGCACAGGCAGCGGACGATCCCAACATGCATCAGATCTATGCTGCTGCCGAAGCCGGTCAAATGGCCGAGGCGCAACGCATGATGGACAAAGTGCTGCAGGATCATCCGAATAGCGGCAAAGCCCATTTTGTCGAGGCCGAACTGCTGGCGAAACAGGGTCGCATGGCGAATGCAAACGTCGAGCTAAATAAAGCGGAGACGCTAACGCCCGGATTACCGTTTGCAAAACCAGAGGCGGTAGCGCATCTCAAGCAATTGATTGCGGGTTCGCAATATCAGCACGCTGCCACATACAGCGCTGCGCCGGCGCAATCGAGCGGCATTGCCTGGAGCGGCTTGCTGCTGGGTGGCGGCATCATCGCCGTTATTATTTTTGGTTTGCGTGCCATGTTTGCGCGCCGCGCTGCAGCGCCGTATATCCCTGTCGGTAATTCGGGTTACAGCACTGGGCCAGCGCCTGTCGGACCGATACCGCAGGGCGGCAGTGGCATTGGCTCCAGCATTGTCGGCGGTCTAGCCACCGGTGCCGCGGTCGGCGCCGGCATGATCGCCGGTGAAGCCATCGCTCATCACTTTCTCGATGGCGACGGTACTCGCCGCCGCGACGATTCGTTGTTGCCGCCTGCAGGCAATGACGCCCTCGCGAACGATGATATGGGCGGAACCGACTTCGGTATCAGCGACAATTCTTCGTGGGATGACAACTCGATGAGCGGCGGCGATGACTGGTGAGTCCGAATTCCATGTGCCATAAAAAAGCCGGCAATTGCCGGCTTTTTTATTGGTGTGAATTTACTGCGGCCGCATGTGCGGGAACAACAGCACATCGCGAATCGAGGGTGAATCGGTAAACAGCATCACCAGACGATCGATACCGATGCCCTCACCTGCTGTCGGCGGCAAACCGTATTCGAGCGCGGTAACGTAATCGGCGTCGTAATACATCGCCTCATCGTCGCCGGCTTCTTTTTCTTTGACCTGTTGCTGGAAGCGTTCAGCCTGATCTTCCGCATCATTCAACTCGGAAAAGCCATTCGCTATTTCGCGGCCACCGATGAAAAATTCGAAACGGTCGGTGACGAATGGATCGTTATCGTTGCGGCGGGCCAACGGCGATACTTCGGTCGGATACTGCGTGATAAACGTCGGCTGCTCGAGGCGATGCTCGACTGTGGCTTCGAAAATTTCGATTTGAATTTTGCCGAGACCCCAGGCGTCTTTCACATGGATTTTCAATGTTTCGCAGATCGCTTTTGCACCCGCTATCGTTTGCAATTGCTCTGCTTTTATATCCGCATTGAAATGCAAAATCGAATCGAACACCGACATGCGCGTAAACGGTTTGCCGAAATCGAATTGCTTGCCCTGATAATCGATAAGCGTTTTTCCGAGCACGCGATTCGCCAGATAACGCAGCATATCCTCGGTCAGATCCATCAGATCGTTGTAATCGGCATACGCCTGATAAAACTCGATCATTGTGAATTCGGGATTGTGGCGCGTCGATAAACCTTCGTTGCGGAAATTGCGATTGATTTCGAATACGCGCTCGAAACCACCGACCACCAGCCGCTTCAAATACAGCTCCGGCGAAATACGCAGGAACATCGAGAGATCAAGCGCATTGTGATAGGTTTCGAACGGCTTCGCGCTGGCGCCACCGGGAATCGCCTGCATCATCGGCGTTTCGACTTCGAGATAATCGCGATCGGTCAGATAATCGCGAATACCGTCGATCATCTGCGAGCGAATACGGAACGTGCGCCGCGCTTCCTCGTTCATAATCAAATCGACATAACGCTGGCGATAGCGAATTTCCTGATCCTGCAGACCGTGATATTTATCCGGCAACGGACGTAGCGACTTGGTGAGCAATTGCACCTGTTCGAGATAAATGTATAAGTCGCCCTTGCCCGATTTATGCACCGGGCCTTCGCCACCGATAATATCGCCGATATCCCACGTTTTAATTTCGTTCAGCGTCGCTTCGGGTAATTGTTTTTTATCGACATACGCCTGAATGCGGCCGCTCATATCCTGCAACACGAGAAATGGCCCGCGCATTGCCATGATGCGACCGGCGATTTTGGCTTGGCGATTTAATTGCTCGAGTTCTTCTTTCGATTTATCGCCCAGTTCTTTTTGCAACGATTCGGCGTAGCTGTCGCGGCGAAAGGCATTTGGAAACGCATTGCGCTGCTGGCGAATCGCGGTCAATTTCGCACGACGCTCCGCAATTAATTTGTTGTCGTCTTGCGGATTCAGATTTTGTTCGCTCATATTTTCTCACTTGCATTTAGTTCCCTCTCCCGCAGGGAGAGGGTTAGGGTGAGGACGTTTCAAACTCAGCCCTCACCCCCGGCCCCTCTCCCGCAGGGAGAGGGGAGCTGAACTTAAAGACCCTGTTTCAACGAGGCAACAATAAATTGATCGAGATCGCCGTCGAGCACAGCCTGTGTATTGCTCGTCTGTACATTGGTGCGCAAATCTTTGATCCGCGAATCATCGAGCACATACGAGCGTATCTGATTGCCCCACCCGATATCAGATTTGGTGTCTTCAAGTGCCTGCGCCGCCGCATTGCGTTTTTGCATTTCCAACTCATACAACTTGGCGCGCAACATTTTCCACGCACGGTCGCGGTTTTGATGTTGACTGCGTTCGGTTTGGCATTGCACGACCGTATTGGTCGGCACGTGGGTCAGGCGAACCGCGGAATCGGTTTTATTGATGTGCTGACCACCGGCGCCGCTGGCCCGATACGTATCGGTGCGCACATCGGCGGGATTGATATCGATTTCGATATCGTCGTCGATTTCCGGTGACACAAACACCGCCGAGAACGACGTGTGGCGACGATTGCCGGAATCGAATGGCGATTTGCGCACTAGGCGATGCACGCCGATCTCAGTGCGCAACCAACCGAACGCATATTCGCCCTGCACGTAAATAGTCGCGCCTTTGATGCCGGCCACTTCGCCATCGGAAACTTCGACCAGCTCGGCTTTAAAACCTCGGGCCTCGCACCAGCGCAAATACATGCGCAGCAACATGCTGGCCCAGTCCTGCGCTTCGGTGCCGCCGGAGCCGGATTGAATATCGAGATAAGCGTTGTTGGCATCCATTTCGCCGGAAAACATGCGACGAAATTCGAGCAGTTCGAGTTGCTTGCCGAGCTTGTCGAGATCCTGTGCGACGGCATCGGCGGTGTCTTGATCGTCCTCGGCAACCGCCATTTCGAGCAGTTCGGATGCATCGGCGAGGCCCGCATCCATCGCTTCGATGGTTTTTACCACGGCTTCGAGCGCGGCCCGCTCTTTACCGAGTTCCTGCGCACGTTGGGGCTTATCCCACACGCTAGGCTCGCCGAGTTCGAGCTCGACTTCAGTCAGGCGTTCTTTTTTGTTGGCGTAGTCAAAGATACCCCCTAAGCACATCGGTGCGCTCGGCGTAGTCTTTGATGGCATTTTTAAGCGGATTAACTTCCAGCATCGGGTCGGCTTTTAGGTTGGCAACAGGACGATTAATTGAAGGGGCGCGATTTTACCTGATCGCTCAGGCAGGTTCCAAATACTCGACCAGCAATTGCACGCTCTGCTGGCCGCGCCATTCGTTGATATCGAGGCGATACGCCAACCGCACTTTCTGCGCGGCAGTGTTCGGCCACTGTCGGATATCGATATTGAAAGCGATCGCATCGAACGGTTGCTGTGGCGACACAGGATCGGCGACGACCATTTTCAAATGTTTGCTGCCGACCAGGCGTTGCTGTAGCAACAAAAATTCGCCGTCGAACAGTGGCTCGGGAAAATGCTGGCCCCACGGTCCGCCGTCGCGCAATGCCTGCGCAATGTCGAGCGTGAGCTGATCCGAACGCAACGCGCCGTCGCTCCACAACACCGCCACCAAATCGTCCTCGCGCAGCAATTCGCGTACGGTTTCATCGAACGCGCGCGCGAACGCTTCGAAATTTTCGCGCGGCAAACTGAGCCCCGCCGCCATGGCGTGGCCACCGAATTTCGACAACAGTCCCGGATATTTCGCTGCCACAGCTTCGAGTGCATCGCGAATATGTAGGCCATTGATCGAGCGTGCCGAACCTTTGATAGTGCTGCCATCGTCAGCATCGGCAAACGCAATCGCTGGACGGTGATAGCGATCTTTGATGCGCGCCGCGACAATGCCAATCACACCCTGATGCCAATCGCTGCGATACAAACATAAGCCCCACGGCAATGCCGCGCTGTCTTCAAGCTGCAGCGATTCAAGCGCGGTCATCGCTTCGTGCTGCATGGTGGTTTCAATCGAACGGCGGTCTTGATTCAATTCATCGAGCTGCTGCGCGATGTCGCGCGCATGCAGCGGGTCATCGGTGAGCAGGCATTGGATGCCGAGCGTCATATCGTCGAGCCGGCCCGCAGCATTCAAACGCGGACCAATCGCAAATCCTAAATCGCTCGACACCACGCGCGCCGGCTCGCGCTTCGCCACTTCGAGCAATGCTTTGATGCCGGGCCGACAGCGACCGGCGCGAATACGCCGTAATCCCTGCGCGACCAAAATACGATTGTTGTGATCGAGCGGCACCACATCGGCAACAGTGCCGAGCGCCACCAGATCGAGGTAATCGGCGAGATTCGGTTCAACGCGATTTTGTTGTTGAAACCAACCGCGCGTGCGTAATTCATTCCGCACTGCGCTCAACACATAAAAAATGACGCCGACACCAGCGAGACATTTACTGGAAAATTGGCAGCCGGGCTGATTGGGATTAACAATCGCGGTCGCGTTCGGCAACGTCGAACCCGGTAAATGATGGTCGGTAATCAGTACGCGCATGCCGTGCGCATTCGCCGCGTCGACACCTTCGATACTCGAAATACCGTTATCAACGGTGATGATTAAATCGGGATTGCGTTGCGCGGCAACGGCGACAATTTCCGGCGTCAGGCCATAGCCGTACTCGAAGCGATTCGGCACCAGAAAATCGACGTGCACCGCACCCAGCGCGCGCAACGCTAATACTGCCAGCGCAGAACTAGTGGCGCCGTCGGCATCGAAATCGCCGATCACCAGAATGTGCTCGTCGCGCTCGATGTTATCGGCAATTAATGCTGCGGCCTGCGCCAACCCTTTGAACTGATCTGGCGTGCTTAATCGCGCTAATTCGTTAGCCAGTTGCTGGTCGTCGGTAATGCCACGCGCGGCATATATTGCAGCGAGTGTTGGCGATATTGCCGAAGAAAATTGCTGCGACTCGAAAATAATTTCACGACGGCGAATTTGTTTTTGCATTATTGAAACTCGCGTCGAAGGTTACGGAAAGGCGAAGTCCTGCGCGCTCACACGCAAACTCAATTTAAGCTCTGATGTTTCCCGCAATGAACTGCTGCACCTTAGCGATATCGTTAGGCAGCACCGTGCAGCGCTCCTCGCGTTCGAACAAATCGGCCATGTGATGGGGCAGCGGCACATCGTGCGGATAACCCGCCTGTTTCACTGCATCGGGAAATTTCGCCGGATGCGCGGTGGCGAGCGTGATCATTGGAATCACTTTATCGCGACGACACATGCGCGCGGCTTTAACACCGATGGCCGAATGCGGATCGAGTAGATATTCGGTGCTGTCCCACACTTCACCAATTGTGGTCACGGTTGCGACATCGTCGACCGCATAGCTGTCAAACAATGCGCGTGCTCTCGCGAATGCAACTTCGCTGAGCTTTACATCGCCTTTATTGAAATCGTCCATTAACGTGCGAATCGCAGCACCATCGCGACCGTAGCAATCGAATAGCAGGCGCTCGAAGTTACTCGAAATCACAATGTCCATACTCGGCGACAAGGTATGTTGCAGCGGGTGGCGACTGTATAAATTGTTGCTGATAAGACGATGCAAAATATCATTCGCGTTGGTGGCGATCACGAGCTGCTCGATCGGCAGGCCCATTTGTTGCGCCAAATATCCCGCGTAAATATCGCCGAAATTACCGGTCGGCACCGAGAACGATACCGCGCGATGTGGGCCACCGAGCGCCAGCGCTGCGTAAAAGTAATAAACGATCTGCGCCATGATGCGCGCCCAGTTGATCGAATTGACCGCGACCAACTGACGATTCGGCGGCAAAAATTGTTGTGCGCCAAAACTCGCTTTCACCATTGCCTGACAATCGTCGAAATTGCCTTCGATCGCGATGTTGTGAATTTTTTCGCCGAGTACGGTGGTCATTTGTCGACGCTGCACTTCGGATACACGACCATGCGGATGCAAAATAAAAATATCGATATTCTTGCAACGCTTGCAGCCTTGAATCGCCGCCGAGCCGGTATCACCGGAAGTGGCGCCCATCACCACGACTTTCTGCTGATTGCGTTCGAGCACGTAATCGAGCAACCGGCCAAGCATTTGCAGCGCAAAATCTTTAAACGCGAGCGTCGGGCCCTGATGCAGTTCGAGCACCCATTCGTTGTGATCGAGTTGTACCAGCGGTGCAATGGCGGGATGGCGAAAATCGACATAGGTATCGTCGATGATTTTTTTCAGATCGGCATTCGGAATACTTTCAGCAACGAACGGCTGAATAATTTTGTACGCGAGATCGGTGTAATTAAGGCCAGCCCAACTCGCGATTTCGTCACGTGAATAATGCGGCAGCGTTTCCGGCACATATAAACCGCCGTCGGGCGCGAGGCCGGTGAGCAATACTTCTTCGAAATTCAATGCCGGCGCAATGCCGCGCGTGCTGATGTATTTCATTGCATTTGCTTCATGTAGGGCGCAATAGCATTGCGCCGAAGTCTTGGGAACGGCGCAATGCTATTGCGCCCTACGGGTATTAACCAGCCAATGATTCAACGCGAATACGCACGACCGAACCATCGATGCTATCGAGCGCTTCGATTTGCGCAATGGCCGACGCAATCAACCGCTCCTGCGTGCGGTTCGTCAAAATAATCACCGGCACATGCGCTTGATTGGGTGCCGGTTCTTTTTGAATCAATGCTTCGATGCTGATGCCAAGATCCGACAGAATTTGTGCGACGCGCGATAAAACGCCGGGTTTATCGTGCGCGGAAATGCGCAGGTAATACGACGACACAACATCGTCGATCGACAGTACCGGCGTGTCGCTCATCGCGTTCGGATGGAACGCGAGGTACGGCACGCGATGTTTCGGATCAGCATTCAGCGCGCGTGCAATATCGACAATATCCGCGATTACCGAAGAGGCGGTCGGCTCGCTACCGGCGCCCGGGCCGTAATACAACGTCGGGCCCATTGCATCGCCTTTCACTAATACCGCGTTCATCACGCCATTCACGTTTGCGATCAACCGTTTTTCTGGAATCAGCGTCGGATGCACGCGCAATTCGATGCCTTTATCGGCACGACGCGCGATACCCAAACTCTTGATGCGATAGCCGAGTTGTTCGGCATATTCGACATCGATCGGCGCGATCTTGGTAATGCCTTCGGTGTAGACCTTATCGAATTGCAGCGGAATACCGAATGCGATCGACGCGAGAATCATCAATTTATGCGACGCATCGATGCCTTCGACATCGAACGTCGGATCGGCTTCGGCATAACCGAGCGCCTGCGCTTCTTTCAATACGTCTGGAAACGAGCGCTGTTTTTCGCGCATTTCGGTGAGAATGAAATTGCTGGTGCCGTTGATAATACCGGCGAGCCATTCAATACGATTCGCCGCAAGACCTTCGCGAATTGCTTTAATTACCGGAATACCACCGGCGACCGCCGCTTCGAATGCGACGACCACGCCACGCTTTTCCGCCTCGTCGAAAATCTCGTTGCCGTATTGTGCGATCAGCGCTTTATTCGCGGTAACGACATGCTTGCCGTTATTGATCGCGCGCATAACCAATTCGCGCGCAGTGGTGGTGCCACCGATCAACTCGACCAGAATATGCACGTTCGGATTGTCGGCCACCGCGAACACATCGCGATTAATCTCGATATCGCCGGTGTCGCAATTCGGATTATCGCGACGCGCGCCGATTTGCTCGACGACAATCGTGCAGCCCGCGCGTGCGGCGATCACTTCACAATTGCGCTTGAGCACGTTGAACGTGCCGCTGCCCACCGTGCCCAGGCCGCAAATACCCACTCGTACCGGATTCAAAGCGATGCTTCCATCTGAAAAAAGAAACGCGGATTTTATTGCAGCGGCGCCGACATTAAAACCTTACACGTCGGAAATCACTGCAATAGCGATTGATTGCGCGAACAAAAAAGGCGGCTTGATGCCGCCTTTCACGAAAATTAGTCGCTATTTCACGCCTAAGCGTTGTGCCAGCTCAGTCGGTGGCACATAGCCTGGAATCAATTCGCCGTCGGCGGTTACCAGAGTCGGCGTACCGTTAACACCGATCCGCTCGCCCAATTGGTATTCTGCCGCCACCGGGTTATCGGCGCAGACACTGAGCGGCACCGCCTCGCGGTTTTTATAGCGGGTCAGTGTGCCCTGTCGATCTTTCGCACACCACGCCGTCACCATCTTCTTGTAATCCTCGGAGCCGATGCCGGCGCGCGGATACGCGAGATAGCGTACTTCGATACCCATCGCATTCAACTGCGGCACATCCTGATGAAACCGCTGACACCAGCCGCATTCGACGTCGGTGAATACATTGATCACGCCTTTGCTTGCCGTTTTCGGCTTAAACACGATCATGTCCTTGAGCTTAACGTCGGCCAGCAACTTGGCGCGCTCACCGTTGCGTTTATGCTCGGTGATATTCGCAAAACCCTTGGCCTGTATCTGAAACAGATCGCCCAGCAAAAAATATTTACCGTCGGCGGTGGCGTAGACCTCGGGACCATTGTCGATCTGCACCGCATAAAGACCGGGAATTTCGCTGCTGGTGACCGACTGCACTTTAATGTCGGTGCGAGCCGCTTCCAGTGCACGCTTGATCACGACCTCGGGCTTATCTGCGGTGGGCTGCGCGTTCGCAACCACCGCTACCACCAGCGTAAGTAATCCGAAAAAAACCTTTACCCATTGATTCATTATCGATCTCGCAATGTTTTTAATGGTGTTTCGAACGCTTTCAAGGCGGCGGGTTCCGCTAACCGCGCGGATGGTGCTGTTGATGCAGCTCCTTCATGCGCGCTTGGGCGACGTGAGTATAGATCTGCGTGGTACTCAAATCGCTGTGGCCGAGTAATAACTGCACGACGCGCAGGTCTGCACCATGGTTCAGCAAATGCGTCGCGAAGGCGTGCCGCAGCGTATGCGGCGATAACGTCGTCGCGATTCCGGCGCGCAACGCATAGTGCTTGATGCGATACCAGAATGCCTGGCGCGTCATCGGCTCGCCGCGACGACTTGGGAATACCATCGGGCTCTGCGCATTGTCGAGCAAGAGCGGCCGCGATTCGCGCAAATGACGCTGCAACCAGAACAACGCCTCCTCGCCGATGGGCACCAACCGTTCTTTGTTGCCTTTACCGATCACGCGCACCACGCCCTGATTGAGACTGATCTGATCAAGCTGCAAACCGACCAGCTCGCTGACGCGAAGTCCCGTCGCATAGAGCAGTTCGAGCATCGCCTTATCGCGCAACTCAACGGCATGGTCAACGCGCGGCGCTGCCAATAACAGCTCGACATGCTGCTCACTCAGACTTTTCGGCAACGGGCGACCTAACGCTGGCGACTCAACCTCGAAGGTCGGATCGGCTGCGATGCGCCCCTCGCGTACCTGATAACCATAGAACCCGCGCAGACAGGATAAAAACCGCGCCATCGACCGCACACTATGGATACCACCCAACCATTCTTTGATCGAGGCCGTATCGGCGGTCAGCAGATTTTTTCCAGCCTTATGCTGACTGAGTGCGAAACGCGTCAAATCCCGCCGATACGCGGCGAGACTGTTTTCCGCCAGACCTTTTTCGAGCCAGAGCGCGTCGAGGTAACGATCGATCAGATCGGCATCGCCCACTGCCAGATCAGCAACAAAAAAGGCGGCCGAAGCCGCCTTTTTTTGCACCCTGGAATCGGTATTGCGCGTGGTCTTGCGCGTTTTTCGCTCCACCACAGGCTCCACCAAGGCCAGTATCGATTAGTTGAGTTTTTCCTTGATACGCGCCGCTTTGCCGCTCAGCTCGCGCAGATAGTACAGCTTGGCTTGACGCACATCGCCGCGACGAACCACCGCAACGCCATCGATCAGCGGGCTATGGGTCTGGAATGTACGCTCAACGCCGACACCATGCGAAATTTTGCGCACGGTGAACGCGGAGTTGAAGCCGCGATTACGCTTCGCAATCACCACGCCTTCGAATGCCTGAATACGCTCGCGATCGCCTTCTTTGACTTTCACCTGCACGACCACCGTATCGCCGGGGCTGAATTCAGGCATGTCCTTTTTCAGTTGCTCGGCTTCCAGTTCCGCGATGATTTTGTTGGCCATGACCAATTCCTCTAAATAGATAAATCAATGTTCGATAGCTTCACAGCTAGCTCAGGACTTATGTTCACGAATGAATTCGTCGAGCAAAGTCTGTTGTTCTTTGTTCAGTGTTCGTGTTTGCAACAAATCCGGCCGACGCAACCACGTTCGTCCCAATGACTGCTGCAAGCGCCAGCGACGAATCGCCGCATGATTGCCGCCGAGCAGCACCTCAGGTACAAGCCGCCCTTCGTAATCCTCGGGCCGCGTGTAGTGCGGGCAATCGAGCAATCCATCCGAGAATGAATCCTGCTGCGCCGATTGCGCATCGCCGAGTGCGCCCGGCAATAGCCGCGTTACCGCATCGATCAGCACCATCGCGGCCAGCTCGCCGCCGCTCAGTACGTAATCGCCGATCGACCATTCTTCGTCGATCTCAGTCTCGAGCAAACGCTCGTCGATGCCTTCGTAGCGTCCCGCCACTAAAATCAGTTGCTCCACGGCGGCCAGCTCCTCGGCACCGCGCTGGTCCAGCATTCGCCCTTGTGGCGACAGGTAAATAACCTTGGCCGACCCCAGTTCCGAGCGCGCGGCACGAATAGCAGCGCGCGTCGGTTCAATCTTCATCACCATCCCGGGGCCGCCGCCGTAGGGCCGGTCGTCCACCGTATGGTGTCGATCCGTGGTGAAATCGCGCGGATTCCAGCACTCCAGCTGCAACAATCCGCTGTCCACTGCGCGACTGGTAATGCCGCAATCGATCACAGCGTCAAACATTTCGGGGAACAGCGTGACCACACCGATGCGCATGCGCCGTTCCTAAAAATCGGGATCCCAGTCGACGACCATTGTCTGCATCGCAAGATCTACATTCAGTACTACTTGCTCTGGCAAGTACGGAATCAACCGTTCACGACGATCGACGCTCTGATCATCGCCTTGCACCACTAGCACATCGTTAGCACCGGTTTCGAGCAGATGATCGACACGCCCGAGCAGCAAGCGCCCACGCTCTGGATGATCGACAATCACCTGCAGGCCTTCGAGTTGGCGCCAGTAGTACTCGCCCGCTTCCAACTCCGGCAGCGCTGCCACCGGCGCGCCAATATCGCAACTGACATAAGCGGCAGCGAGATCGCGATCATCAACACCGCGCAACTTCAGCACGAGTCCCTTGCCATGGACGCGGCCGTCTTCAATTTCAAGCAGCTGCCATTGCCCCTGTCGCTGGATGTGGCAACGCTGATAACTCAGAAGGTTCTCCATCGGCTCGGTGTACGAATACACCTTGAGCCAACCTTTAATGCCATACACCGCCGTAAAGCGGCCGATCACGACCAGATCGGCACCAGCAGCAGACATCAAGCGGCCTTCTGCGCCTCTTTGATCAGCGATGCAACGCGATCGGACAATTGCGCGCCTTGACCAACCCAGTGGTTCAGGCGATCGAAATCGACACGCAACCGCTCTTCACCACCGCGAGCGACGGGGTTGAAAAACCCTACGCGCTCAAGATAACGGCCGCTGCGCGGGCTGCGGCTATCGGTGACGGTCAGGTGATAAAACGGGCGCTTTTTGGCACCGCCACGCGCTAATCGAATCGTTACCATTACTCGTTGACCCTAAATTTTGGCCTGCTCAAGATGAATTGAGTCGGCGAATTCATGCGTATTTAGCTGTATTTCAAGGACCGGGATGGATTCGGTTTACACCGCCTCCGAGCTACCCGGCTAGAAAGGCGGCGTATTGTAAGGGAAAGTATTGTTTTTGGAAATTTTTATTTAAGATGCGCCGCGCTCAGCGACCGGGAAAGCCGCGCCCCGCCCCCATCGCACCGCCGACGCCACGCATCATATTCGCGAGCCCGCCTTTCTGCGTGATTTTCTTCATCATTTTCTGCATCTGCTTGTGTTGTTTTAGCAACCGATTCAAATCCTGAATATCAGTGCCAGAACCCATCGTAATACGGCGTTTGCGCGAGCCATTGAGCAATTCGGGGTCGCGGCGCTCGGCCGGCGTCATCGAATTGATCAGCGCTTCCATCCGCGCGAACTGCTTGTTATCGACTTGTGCCTGCGTGGCCTGCGGCAGATTAGCCATGCCCGGCAATTTGTCGAGCATACTGGCGATACCGCCCATGTTCTTCATCTGCTGCAGTTGATCGCGCAAGTCCTCCAGATCGAAGCCCTTGCCCTTCTTGATCTTCTTCGCGAGCTTTTCCGCTTTGTCCTTGTCGAGATTATCTTCGGCCTGCTCGATCAGCGACAGAATATCGCCCATGCCAAGGATACGAGACGCGATGCGATCGGGGTGAAATGGATCGAGTGCGACGGTTTTCTCGCCAACACCGATGAATTTGATCGGCTTGCCGGTGATATGACGCACCGACAATGCCGCCCCGCCCCGGGTATCGGCATCGGCCTTGGTCAAAATCACTCCGGTCAACGGCAGCGCATCGCCGAAGGCCTTCGCGGTATTCGCAGCATCTTGACCAGTCATCGCATCGACCACGAACAATGTCTCGATCGGATTAACCGCGGCGTGCAGCGCTTTGATCTCATCCATCATGTCGGCATCGATATGCAAACGGCCCGCGGTATCGACAATCACGACATCGCAGAATTTAATGCGCGCCGCATCGATCGCTGCCAACGCGATCGCAACCGGCTGCTGATCGGTTGAGCTTGGGAAAAACTTCGCGCCCACTTCGTGCGCCAATGTTTCCAGCTGCTTGATTGCCGCCGGACGATAGATATCGGCGCTGACCAACATCACCGATTTTTTTTCTTTTTCTTTTAGATAGCGCGCCAGCTTTGCCGCCGAGGTGGTTTTACCGGCGCCTTGCAAACCGGCCATCAGAATTACCGCTGGCGGTTTGGTCGCAAGATTGAGTTTCTCATTGCGTTCGCCCATTACCCGCTCGAGCTCATCCTTGACGATTTTGACGAACATCTGGCCAGGGCTCAGGCTCTTGCTGACCTCCTGTCCGACTGCGCGCGCTTTCACCGCCTCAACAAATTCCTTCACCACCGGCAGCGCGACATCGGCCTCGAGCAGCGCCATGCGCACCTCGCGCGTTGCATCCTGCACATTTTCCTCGGTGAGACGGGCCTGACCGGTAATATGGCGCAGTGTCTTGGAAAGACGTTCGGTGAGATTCTCAAACATGGGAATAATCCAGAAAAATGAATATGTAGCGCGAGCTTGCAATCAGATAAGCAAACTGTTGAAGTATACCGGATTCAATTTTCCCCCCCAACCAGACATTTACGGATTTTCCCACGCGAGATGATGCACGCTGTCGCCAGCATTACCGCGGTCGTGTTTTATCTGACAGCGGCCGTTTATCAGGGATTGTTTTTACTCCATCGCGGCCACTCGCAGCCAGTCCGCACCCGCTTTCTGATATTGAGTACCGTCGCCGTCATTGCGCATGGCATCAGTGCGATCGGCCCGATTTACACCTCGCACGGTATCGACCTCGGTTTTTTCCGCGCGCTATCACTGAGCTTCTGGTTTATTTGCTTCTTCGGTGTGCTGAACAATTTACGGCGGCCGCTGGAAACCCCGTTGGCGTTATTGTTTCCGCTGGCGAGCGCATCGATCATTGTCACCTTTGCATTGCAAGGTCCGGATACGCGCCTGCCCTCGCTGAGCGGCGGTGTACTCACGCATATCGTGCTTTCGATTCTCGCGTACAGCACGCTATCGCTGTGTGCATTGCAGGCGTTCGTGCTGGCGCTGCAAGAGCGCGCGCTCAAGCAGCGCCACGTCAATGGCATTCTCAGCGCGCTGCCGCCGTTGATGACGATGGAAGGGATTTTATTCGAACTGTTGTGGGTGGGATTTTTACTGTTGACTGCCGCCATCGCCACCGGTGTGTTGTATATCGATAATTTGTTTGCGCAGCACCTTGTCCATAAGACGGTGTTCTCGCTGATCGCCTGGCTGATTTTTGCGGGTCTGTTATGGGGACATCGTAAATTGGGATGGCGCGGTTACACTGCGGTGCGCTGGACGCTCGCTGGATTCACCGCCCTGGCACTGGCGTATTTCGGCACCAAACTCGTGCTTGAATTGATTCTGCATCGAGTCAATTAAAGTCGATTGATTTCCATCCATGGCAACGCGGTTGCCTGCCCTGCGGTTTTTCTTCAAGATAGCCGCTCTCCGTCGATACAGGATCATGCTTTTTGAACGAGGCCCCTTTAGGACTTCTGTTTCTGGTGCTTTTTGCGCTGATTATTCTTTCCGCGTTTTTTTCCAGCTCAGAGACCGGCATGATGGCGTTGAATCGCTATCGGCTAAAACATCTCGCCGGCAGCGGTCACAAAGGCGCCAAGCGTGCGAGTTATCTGCTCGAACGCCCGGAACGCCTGATCGGTTTCGTACTGATCGGCAACACCCTCGCCAACGTATTGGCCTCCGCACTCGCCACCGTCATCAGTATTCGCATTCTCGGCGACAATGGTTTTGCGGTGACCATCGCCAGCTTTTTAGTCGCAGTATTCCTGCTGATTTTTGCTGAAGTCGCGCCCAAAACAGTCGCTGCGCTCTATCCCGAGCGTGTCGCGTTTCCATTCAGTCATATTCTGAAACCGATGCTACGCACGTTTTACCCGTTGGTATGGACGGTCAATACGGTCGCGAATAAATTGCTGCGCATTTTCGGCATCGATCCAGATCGCCATCATGAAGAACCGCTCAGCCAAGCAGAGCTGCGCACGATTGTGAACGACGCTGGCGAAATTATTCCGCAGCGACATCAGGGCATGCTGCTGAATATTCTCGATCTCGAACAAATGACGATCGACGACATCATGGTGCCGCGCTCGGAAATGGTGGGGCTCGATCTCGACGATGACGATGCCGCGCTGACACGTCAATTGCGCGAATGCGAATTCACGCGCATCCCGGTGTATACGCAGGACATCAATAATATTGCCGGCCTCCTGCATTTGCGCTCGGTGGTGCGCTTAATCGACAGCAATGGCCAGCTCAATCGCCGCGCGCTGCTCAAGGAAATCGACGAGCCGTATTTCGTGCCCGAAGGCACGCCACTGCATACGCAATTATTTAATTTTCAGAAACAAAAACGCCGGATTGCCATCGTTGTCGATGAATATGGCGTCGTGCAGGGATTGATTGCACTGGAAGATATTCTCGAAGAAATTGTCGGCGAATTTACCTCTAATCTTGCCGACGAATCGGAAGAAATCATCGAGCAAAGCGATGGCTCGTTCATCATCGATGGCAGCGCCGGTATTCGCGAAATCAATCGCGCGCTCGACTGGAAATTACCGACTGACGGACCCAAAACGCTGAATGGTTTATTGCTCGAAAATCTCGAAAACTTTCCAGACGCCGATGTCGGCGTGCGCATCGGCGATTATTTTTTCGAGACATTGAATATTCAGGGCAATATCGTGAAACAGGTGCGTGCGTTTTACGATAACACTCAACCGCCGGTTTGATCGCGCGCCGCTTTTCGACACGCCGCCGCATCGACAACCTTCTGCTTATCCGCATTATCTAATGCGCGCCACGCAATAATTTCATCGATGCTACGCCAACAGCCGATGCAAATACGCTGTTCGTCGAGTTCGCACAGACCGATGCATGGCGATGCAACTTCTCCGGGCACGTTCATTTTTCGCTGCGCGGATCGATGCGCAAAACGCGCCGAAAGCGGCGACCGTTTTCGACATAATGCGCGGCCGAATCTTCGAGTTTCTGGCGCGCGTCGTCGGTTAACTGCTTGACAACGCGTCCGGGCGACCCAACCACCAGCGAACCATCGGGAATAATTTTGCCTTCCGGGATCAGCGCATTCGCACCGATGATGCAATGCCGACCGATTTGCGCGTTGTTCAATACCACCGCATTGATGCCGATCAAGCTGAAATCCCCGACCGTGCAACCATGTACCACCGCATGATGGCCGACCGTCACACCGCAGCCGATCGTCAACGGCGAGCCCGCATCGGCATGCAGCATTGCGCCGTCCTGAATATTGGTGCGATCGCCTATCGTGATCCAATCGCTGTCGCCGCGCACCACCGCGTTAAACCAGATACTGACATCGTCGCCGACGCTGACCGAGCCAATGACGGTCGCATTATCCGCGACAAAATAATTGTCGCTGGCAAAGTGGACGCGCAAATCATCCAGTTCATAAATCATCGTAATCCCCCATTAACCTCGATTATCTAAACTCGATCGCAGCCGCTGTTCGACATCGAGCTCGGCGCCATACACACGATTCACTAAGTCGACGATAAATCCCGCCGTAATGCCCCATATTGTGTAATGCCGATACTGATAGCGCGCCGCGATTCGTGTCTGGCGCGCGCGCGTGACCCGATCGGCACGCAGATTTTTGCGATCGGCAAAAAACGCCAATGGCGCGTACAGCACCTCCTCGACTTCCGCAGCATTCATTTGTAACGACAAATCCTGCGGAATCGTACCGACGACGGCTGTAACCGCCAGCCCCAGCATGCTGGTGCGGGGCGATAAATGGCCGCCGTAGCAAAAATGTGCGCGCTGCAGGCCTACTTCCTCCCACGCTTCGCGCAGCGCGGTGTCGCACAAATCGATGTCGCCAGGATCGGCCTTACCGCCGGGCAGTGCTATTTCGCCAGGATGCGATGACAACTGCAGGCTGCGTCGAATCAGCAGCAACTGCGGCTCGTCTTCGTCGGTGAGCGCCATCAGCACCGCAGCAGGCACGCGCGGTATCGATGTCGGGCATGGGTTTTGCTCAAGCTTTTGTTGCAGTTGCGTCAAAAGTCGCGATTCCAAATCAATCTCCAGACAGCCGACGGACGGTATTGCGAGCTCTTCAATATAGCGGCATGCTGCGATGGGTAGTGAACAAGGATTTACGCTGTTCCCCTGCCACGGCAGTGTCCCCGGATATGGGACGGGAGGGCCTCATGGCCAGAGTAGAACTACCGGGATTCGATACGCTGCGCTATTTGGCTGAACACGATCCCGAGCGACTCGAACATCTGCGCAACGCGCTCACCGAAATGCTAATCGCGCGCTCGCCGGCTGAATCGCAACAGCGCTTGCGCGGTTTGCAATTTCAAATCAACGCACGCATCAAGCTGGCCCCTAATCCGATCGCTGCCTGCATCGCGGTCTCGGCGATGATGCACGATACGCTCGAACAATTGCAGCGCACATTGTGCGAAGGTGCCGACGACGAAATTACGGTGCCAGCGTCGGCGCGTATTATTCCGTTTCGGCAACGCAGCTGATCAGAATACTTCGAGCTTGGTGACGTGATACGCGGGCTCTTCATACGGATGCACCGCGCGCAACGCAGCGACAGCAGCGCGAATCAGGTCCTCAGCGCACACCAGCTCAACTTTGTATTCATCGACTGTTTCGACTTTGCCCTGCTCGCCGATAAACGGATCGCTGCCGGCTAAGGCGCGAAACTGCCCGCGTCCCAACGCTTGCCAACAGCAACAATCATAATTGCCAATTTTACCGGCGCCGGTAGCAAATATTGCCGCCTTCACCGCTTCCAGATGCGATACGGGAACATAAAAAGATAATTGATACATGATCAATCCCCGTTGCGTTCGACGTCCTGGCGCGCGTAAAACTCTTGCGCGAATTTCTGTAATTCGCCGCGCTCGATCGCGGCGCGAATACCCGCCATGTGCCGCTGATAAAAACGCAGATTGTGGATCGTATTCAATTGCGCGCCGACCATTTCGCCGCACCGGTCGAGATGATGCAAATAACCGCGCGTGAAATTCTGACACGTATAGCAATCGCAACCTACTTCTAACGGTTTTGTGCTGTAGCGATGTTTTGCGTTACGAATACGCACCACACCGTAATCGGTAAATAGATGACCGTTGCGCGCGTTGCGCGTCGGCATCACGCAATCGAACATATCGATACCGCGCAATACCGCATCGAGAATATCTTCGGGCTTACCGACACCCATCAAATAGCGCGGTTTATCGACCGGCATGCTCGGCGTTAAGGCATCGAGCACCAACAGCATTTCTTCTTTCGGCTCGCCGACCGATAAACCGCCGATCGCATAACCATCGAAACCGATGCGCTGCAATCCATCGAGCGATTCATGCCGCAGCGACGGATACATGCCGCCCTGCACAATACCGAACAGTGCCGCGGGATTATCCGCATGCGCACGACGGCTGCGCTCGGCCCAGCGCAGCGATAACTCCATCGAATGTCGCGCTTCGATTTCGGTCGCCGGATACGGCGTGCACTCATCGAAAATCATCACGACATCGGCACCGAGATCGCGCTGCACGCGCATCGATGTTTCCGGATCGATAAAGACCGGGCTGCCATCAATCGGCGATTTGAACGCTACGCCCTGCTCGGTAATTTTGCGCAGCTCGCCGAGACTCCACACCTGAAAGCCGCCGGAATCGGTGAGAATCGGTTTCTGCCAATTAATGAAATCGTGCAGATCACCGTGTGCTTTTACGACTTCAGTACCCGGGCGCAGCATCAAATGAAAGGTATTGCCGAGAATAATTTGCGCGCCGATCGCTTCGATATCGCGCTGCATGATTGCCTTTACGGTGCCGTATGTTCCCACCGGCATGAATGCCGGCGTCTCGACCACACCGCGCGGAAATTGCAAACGACCGCGCCGCGCTGCGCCATCGGTGGCATCCAATTCGAATTGCATGAAGCTCATAATTTTTTCTCGGATGGAAAAACTAGCATGGCATCGCCGTAGCTGAAAAAACGATAGCGCTGTGCGACTGCCTCGCCATATGCGTTCAACACATGATCGCGACCGGCAAATGCGCTCACCAACATAATCAATGTCGATTCCGGCAGATGAAAATTGGTGAGCAACGCATCGACCACGCGAAAGCGATAACTCGGATAAATAAAAATACGCGTGTCGCCAGTAAACGGTTGCAGCTCGCCCAAGGCCGCCGCGCTTTCCAATGCGCGC
>Ga0268265_10000209_pt1 | contig 68317 bp, 61 predicted proteins | sample KBSSwiS52_FD_190355 | JGI IMG/M metagenome (GOLD analysis project Ga0268265, IMG submission 190355) | Switchgrass rhizosphere microbial communities from Kellogg Biological Station, Michigan, USA - KBS Switchgrass S5-2 (SPAdes) (version 2) | ecosystem: Host-associated > Plants > Roots >... | reverse complement strand
CGAAACGCCAATTTTTGGAGAGCACCCCCGAAACCCGCGCGAAACCGCCATTCCGTCCCACACTGTCCCACCCAATACCGCCCTATCCCGCCCTCCCGCCGACTCTAAAGTCACGTGTCCCCTCACAGCGGGATTTGAGTCGGTACATGCTGCAATGACCGGTTCGCCCAACGCGGACGATCTTGACGTCGAGATTGCCGGCCCGACAGACGCAGGCTGCACGGCATGACGCTGAACCCTCAACCGAAGGCGATCACCATGCACCGACGCATTACAGGATGACCGGCATGGGCGGTGAAATCATACTCTACACGACCGAAGACGGCCGCGTGCAGGTGTCACTGCGCCAGATCGACGGCAGCGTCTGGCTGACGCAGCTTCAGCTCGCCGAACTGTTCCAAACCTCGGCTCCCAATATCAACCAGAAAATCAAGGAGATAATCGAGGAAGACGAGCAGCCAGAGGCAACTATTAAGTACCACTTAATAGTTCAGATCGAGGGCTCGCGAACCGTGGAACGGCAGGTCGCCCATTATGATCCGCCGATGATCCTCGCCATCGGCTTTCGCGTCCGTTCGCCTCGCGGCACACAGTTCCGGCGCTGGGCAGCGGGGGCGCTCAGCGAGTATCTGGTTTCAGGCAACGGGGAAAAGCGCCTATTATGCGGGCATAGGGCCGAGTACTGGCGGCGCGGCGATCAGCCGGCGGAATGGCGAATTCTGGGTTTGTTCTCAATCCACTTTTGAGGGCCGGCTCATTGAGGCGGACGTCATTGTAGCCGATCGCGCGAGGCTGTCGTCGCCACTTTGAGAACCACGAATTCGCTGATGCCAAACATCGTTCAACTCGCGGAGAGCTGGGGAAGGTGGTTCCGCAACGCGGCGGACAGTGCTGGTGCTGTACCATTAAGCAGCGCCCGTACAAGCCACTGCACGAATTTGTCATGATTGCAGCCTTTCGTCTTGGCCGCGATGCATAATAACCCCTTGTTGTCATACCATCGGAGCAGCTTTGCCGCGTCTCGGCGGGCCACAGCGTCGTTGATTGCGTCCTCGGCGGTCTGCACCAGCGCCGTGACGTTAACGGCGTCGGTGGCAGCAGCGTACTCCGTCCCTAGCGCAACCGCGTCTTTAGCTCGGGAGAGATCGATGCGTTTTAGGACGCGATCGATTCTACGCCGCGCGTAACGGAGTACGCTCGCGCGGCGATTACGCTCGTCATTTGCGTGTGCGAATAACTCGCCAAGGAGCGCATTTTTGGTCAATTCGAGGGAAGGGCCGTTATGCCCTTCAATGCCGAGGATGGCCTCGATGACATCGGGTAGGATGAGCAGATTCTCGATCTCGGATACGGGCAGCACCGCTATCCCCATCACGTTCAGGTGCACAATTTCTCCGGCATTGAATTCGTCCGCATCGACGATGCCGGCGCACGTTGCCCGCGTGAGTTGGGCGTTGGCGCGCATCGTCACGACGGCGTGGATCACCTCCTCGCATGATCCGCGCGGTATGACCGTCCAGTTGGAATAGCATGCGCGGTAGATTGCCCTATCAAGGCTCGACCCGGCACCCTCCACGAAGAGGATCGGCTTGCGACTGCCGAGGATCAACGTAGCAATTTCCTCCGGAAAGCCTGTATCGTCCTGCACTTTCTCGATTGTCCAGCGCCCCGGCGCATAGTCTCGCAAGAGGAATTTTTGACCGGACCTTGAAGCGACAAACTCAAGGTCATGCGAAATTACGACCACTCCGCAATCGGGTCGCGCTGCCTCAAGCTCATCCCACAGGCGAGACATAATTGCGCGATGGAGATGTAGTTCGGGCTCGTCAAGAATTATTAGACTTCCCTTTCCTACAGCCAGCGTCTGCCCAATAAGATAGAACGCGGCGCGTTCCCCGTCGCTCATTTCGCCAGCCTGATAAGGTAATCCGCCAGCGGCACTTACTTTAATGTCGTCGCCACTAATGTGGAGAGTTCTCTGAGGAAGAACACGATTCCAGATTCCAGCCAAATTCTCCATAAGCGTTGCTTGAGCTGATGCGTCAGCCCCGGACCTGACGCTATTATGTGTGTTAAGAGCGGTGTTCGCCTGCTCTGCAAACAATGTTTGTGTCAGAAAATCAAAATCATTAAGAAGATTGACAGATGCGTTCTGACCCCACCGATAAGCGTCGCGATGTGACAGCGCCGAGTTCGGCTTCTGATAGCCGTATTTCAGTCCCCGGCGTGCCGCTTCTTCGCTGATCTTCGCTACGGTAGGATTCAAGGCCAGCGCCCGATGCGCCGATATCCGGTGAGCCTGGTCGCCCAGCTGGCTCTCAATGTGAACGGTGAGACGGGTTTTCCCCGCTCCGTTGGCTCCGATGAAGTAGAGCGTGGTTCCTTCATCGATTGAGAAGGTTTCAGGACCGGAGGCGGTCGGCACGGTGAAGTTCAGGGGCATTGCGGTTTGTTGCTACCACGTGGGTCGCAGGTCAAGCCGACCAACGCTGACTATCGGGAACGCACTTCCTTGATTTGCGCAGCAATGATTGGGTCGAGACCTGACGTCTCCGCCGTACCCTCGTTCCTGCGACGGCCATCATGGCCAACGGACAATGATCGTGGGCACTTCAGAATTCGTGTACAGCGGCAGACGAGCGTCAGAACTGGATGACCGACGGAAAGCAGGAGCGAAGCGAGCACTCAAACCCCGACAGGCGTGAGCCATTCGCTTTTTACCTCGACCAGCTCAGGCGGCCTCGTGACCGCGCACTTTTTGACCTCGCCCTCTACAACCGCTGCGCGGCCGCGACGGCGTCAGGATCAAGATGGGCAATCTGGTTGCCGGATGACGGCTACGTACTGGTGCCATTGTCGAGCGGAGGAAGGCCGACCGGCCCGTGTAGTTCGAACTTCGGGCGGATGCACGAGCGAACTTGCGCGCATGGCTCGAACGGCGAGGCGGCACGACCGGAGGTCAATGTGTTCCGCAGCCGAATCGATCATGCGAGCCGCTCGATCACCCGGCCATATGCGAGGTTAGTCGACGCGCGGGTAACCGACGTCGGTCTGCGCTCCGCCGAATATGTTCCGCATTCGCTTCGACGGATGAAGGCGTCGATCATTTACAAGGCTACCGGCAACTTATGCGCCATGCAGATCCTGCTCGGTCATACCAAGATCGAGAACACCGTGCACTATCACCGCGTTTGTCGGCCGAGCGGATGATGCCAAGGCATGCCGACAACCGCGCCGTCACATCTGGACTTTAGCAGCTTTAGGTCAGACAACCCTTGAAAGAGGGAATTTAAAGACGTGGTTGAGGACCTACTTAGCGCTCCGCGTGACATCCATCTGCTCACGACTGATGCGTTGCTCGCCGATCTTATTGCCGGGCGCGCCGTCGCGCTTGGTGCCGGTAGCCTGCTGACCATCGAGTCTGGCGACGCGCGAGCCATCCTAGACTGGTACCGGCGCAATCCGACGAAATGGGCGGCAAACCTCAATGTCGGTGATACCGAAGCGATCATCGACCTCATCGGCGCGCCGCCTCCCGTCGCGAATCCGGTTTCGGAAAGGGCCACAGCCGGGGTGCGTAAGGTACTCACGCTCATCAAGGTGGAGGCGCACCGGTTCGCCGGACTCCACGTCTACGGTCGATCGACCGAGGCACCAGATCGGTTCATCTTCACGCCTAGCAAGAACGTGACGCTGTTCGAAGGGGCAAACGGTTCGGGCAAGACATCGATCGCGAACGCGATTGTCTGGTGCCTGACGGGACACCTGATACGTTCCCAGCGCCCTCCCGAGCAGGGACCGGTCGAGTTTCCGTGCGAAGTCACGCGAGCGGACGACACTATCACCAAGCATGCGATGTCGGCGATCACTCCGATGCCGCATGCGGGGAGCGACGTCCCCGAAGACGGTAAGCCGATCCGGGCGGACACGTGGGTCGAACTCACATTCGCCTATGGCGACGGCCACGTCATGCCTCCCATCCGGCGCGAGCAGAGCCGCAAGCCGAGCGGGAAGATATCGGAGGATGAGCCCGATCTTTCGGGGATGGGAATCGATCCAATCGCTTGGCGAATCGCCACGACGATGCCGGCTCTTCTTCCGTTTCTAGCCGTCGGTTCGGCCTCCCAACTGGGCGAAGCCGTGGCGCGGCTGACTGGTCTTGCCGATCTTGTCGATCTCGCGAAGCATGCCGAGAAGCTTTCGGATCGGGTCGCCAAGAAGTCGACCAAGGATCTGGAAACCGACGTCGCCAGGATCGCGGCCCAGTACGGGCAGGCAGCCGGGGATCTGAAGACCGCGATCGATAACTACGCGGACATGGCTTTCGAGGGCCTTGCTCCCGGTGTTGTGGATGAGAACGTGCAAACTCGCCTCGAGGAGATCTCCGTTCATTTCGTTTCGATGAAGGCGACGGCGTTGTCGGCTGCGAGTGATGTGCTCGGCGATGGGTTCGATCCGGAGGACAAGAAGGCCCGCGACGACCTCGAGGCGAGTATCCGGCCCGCGATCGAGCGGCTCATGAAGCATATTTCGGATCTGCCTGCGATCGCGCGCCTGTCGGCTCTCGCGATCGACGACGAGGGATTGGCCACGACTATCGGACTTCTGAGCCAGATCGACGGGGAGGCGGCCACCCTGGCAGATTTGGCCAGCAATCCCGATCGCGCCCGGAGGGCACAACTTTACGCGCGCGTGTCCGCCTGGATGCACGAGCATGGCCACTCCGACGATGACACCTGTCCCGTTTGCATTGGTCCGCTGACCGGAGCGAACGACCCCGTCACCGGCAATGCCGTCGGTGAGCATCTCGCCGAGGCGGCGAGAGATCGGGAGACGGTCGCTCGGACTGTGGCCGAGTGGTCGGGACACTGGTGCGGCCGCCTCCTGCAGGACCTGCCTGCCTGCATCGCGGCTGAAGCCCGTCGGGATCTGCCCAGTTCGCCTATCGACTTGCTCCGAACCGGCATGATCGACGACCTCTTCGCGACCGATCCATTCGCCGGTGCGCTGACGGCGCTCCGGACCGACGCTTCGGCGCTGTTCGATGAGCGCTCCCGGGCTCTTCCCGCTTTCGAGGAACCGGAAGTGCACATGCTCCCGGCGGCACTATCGGCCGCGGCGGCCCTGCAGACGATGATCAATCGGATTCTCCGGGCCGTGGCATTCGCAGAGTGGCGGGCCTCCAGCGCCGAGGCCCTGCGGAAGTTCCTTTACGCGATCCGGACTGGAGAGGAGGGCTCCGCCGACGCGGATCGCGCGATCAACCGGCGTCTGACCGCGCTCCTTTCAATCGTCGAGGGCGTCGCGCCGCTGAATACCGCGATCGAGTACGTGCGCCGGATGGAGGTTGAGCGCGCCGCTCATTCTGCCAAGCGCACGCGACTTACTGCCTGCGCCAAGGTTGTCGAGGCCCTCGGCCTGATAGTGCCGCTGGGCGCACTTGCGCAGACGCAAGTCGATACGCTGCGGACGAAGCTCCACAATCGGTCGGAGTTCTGGCGGCGTGCGATATTCCGCAACGCCACCGATTTCGCCCCAGATCTCACCGGAACGGGCATGGACGCCAAGGGCGTGCTGGAACTGAAGGTCGGGCGCCAAGGCGTCGCGGCCCCGGCCCAGCACGTCTCTAACGCGTCGGCTCTCCGCGGGGCGCTGCTGGGATTCTTTCTCGCCTTTCGCGAGCACGTGTTGACCACACGTGGTGGATTGGCGACACTGCTGCTCGACGATCCACAGGAACTGCTCGATAACGACAACCGTGAGCGCCTCGCGCGCGGCCTGTCTCGGCTTGCTTCAACCAACGCCCAGCTCATCGTCACCACGCACGATCGGAAGTTCGCGCGGGCCCTGGTGGCGGAGAACCGGTCGGACGATACGATCGAGCACCTGTCGGTCCATCCGGTCAACGCCGTGCGGCCCGCGCTGGCGATTTCGCCGGCTATCGAGGAGGTGGACCGGAAGCGGGAGGAGTTCCGAAACAAGCCGGACGACGCGCCGTGCGCCCAGGACTACGCCTCCGACCTTCGAGTCTTCCTGGAATCGCGCCTTGGCGATCTATTCGACGAGATCGCGCATCCGGCCTACGCCGCGGCGACCAAGGCGCTGACGCTGAACCCGCTGATGGACAAGCTGCGCGCGCTGGTCGCGGCCGGCGATGGGGAGTTGTTCACGCATCCCGCAGTTAAGCGGTTCGCTGCGCATCCCGCGCTCGCGAACGGTGCCGAGCCGAGGCGGGTCCTCAACGAGTCACACCACGACAAAGCCTCGATCACCTACATGGATGTGAAGAACGTCGAGGCACCGTTCGCTCAGCTGCGGATCGCCATCGAGGACGTGCATCAGCAGTTTCGGCTGTACCGCTGGCGCGAACCCCTCGCGGCCGCAGGCGCGGCAGGTGGCAACGTCGTACCCCTGCACTCCATGGCGGTGCCAAGTTTTTCCGTGCCGCTGTGTCCAGACATCGCCGCATTCGTGGGTAGTTTGCCGGACGGAGGATCGCAGGACGTCTCCGCCGAGCAGTTGGATGGAAGCTGGTTCGAGGGCAAGGCGCTCTATTATGTTCGTGGCGACACTCTGGGCTTCGCCATCCCGTCCGGATCGGTGGCCATTGTGGATGCCGAACCCTATCCCGGCAGGGATCAGAATCTGGTGATAGCGCGCCATTCAGGCCAAGTTCTCGCGCGCCGGCTCGTCAAGTCGCCGGGCTCCATCGGCGTTTCGCTCGCCGCGCAGCTACCCGACCCACGCAAGCCGCGGCCCAGCCTCACGTTCGATGAGAGCAAGCTGCGCCTTCATCGCATCGTCGGCGCGGTCTTCACCGACATGCCGCCACCCGCCGGGGGCAACGAAGCCGGTCTGGTCGAGGAGGTTCTTGAGCTGTCGCAGGTCACGATCGCCTATCGCGTGAAAGAGGACAGCGCGATCCCCTTGGCACTGCCCGGGCAAATCATTCTCGGCGGAGCCGAACTCACCGCGACCGAGCTCGATCTTTGGGAAGGACGCCTCGTAGCTGTGACGCTCGCGGACGGTTCGAGTATTTTCAAGAGGGTAGGCGCGCGGTTGCCTGGCCGGTTGGCCCATCTCCGCCAGTTCGAGACCATAGGGGGCCTCGGCTCCTCAATCGTCATCTCCACGGAGGAGGTTGAGGGCGACGACGTCCCGACCATGGTTTCGGCGCGCCGCGTGGTGGGTGTCCTCTATGAGGCTTTTTGAGGCCGGTCGCACCACGCGGTGTCCTTCCTGGCAGTCGGTCTTGCGCCGACCGTCAGTCGCTATTCGGGTGGGCAGCGAATGACCCTGAAGCTCAAAAGGCCATACAGGTTGCTGCTCGTGACGTTCGACCTGACGGACACCGTTTCCGGTGACACGCGCTATCGGGAGGCCGACGCAGCTCTCTCGTTCCATGGCCCGCTCTTTCGGCCTGTGAAGCAGCTCCGACTTCTGATCTCCAGATCGACGAGCAAGCGGATCAGGGCGTCGGTCGAGCAGCGGACGGGCAGGCGCGCGACCATATTCGTGGCACCAATAACTAGCATTCCGGCTTGGCGGATATATGGTGTTCAGAAGCGTCGGGAATGGAGACGCTTCGTACAGGCCTTGACCGATCACGGCGTTGACGTGAAATACGTGTCCGACGAATCCGAAAATCCAGCATGAGCGACAATTACGTCCACTCAGCCTTGTAGGTCGACCACGGTTGGGCGAGGCTCCTCTGGTGAGCCCTCGCCGGCGCGAACGTGGCGATCAATGCCACACCGCGCACTGACTCGGTCGATTGAGAAGCGACTTCTATCCGAGACGCAAAAGCTGCTCATTCGCGCGAGCGGCGTATCTGGAAACCAAGCGGCCACCGCTTCGTCGCGTCATCGCTTTGCGAAGCTGGTCCATCTGGCGTTGACGACGGCGAGCGAGATATTGCGCCGCTTCACCGGAGTTGATCGAATCAAACACCTTAATCTTGGCGTCAAATACGCTATCGTACTCCGCCTTGCCCACCGCGTTGTCCATCAAGATAACGAATTTTTCGCCGGTCGCACGGATGGACACTTCGATGCCCTTCTGCCGAATGTGAATGTCGCCGTTTGGAAGTGGCTTCCAACGCTTCGAGCCGACGAACCGCTTTCGCATGTCCACCGTCTTCATATAGCGGTCGTGATACTCGCTGGCTTCCGTCGTACCTGTCAACCTATCGCAACAATCGGTGCCAACAGCCATAGAACCCCACTTCGGATGGGTGATCGCGTACACATATCGAATATCGGTGCCGCACAGTTCGCAGTTGCCCATAACGTCGTCTAGATCGTCGGTCCCGATCCACTCCCAACCACTTTGGGGCATTACTTTTCCATGCTCTTCAGCGTGGCAGCCCTTGCACAAAGCTTCGCACTCTGTGTGGCCATACTCCCAGGGCTTGCGCCCGAAAGCGTAGTTCTTGTGGTGAACTTGAAGAACAATGCCATCGCCCCGCGACCGGCTGCACCTAGCGCACTGTTCGCCGTGCAACTTGATCACTTCGGCCCTGAAATTGAGCCAATCAGCATGACGATAGTTGATCATTACAGGCTCCGCACAGATTGCAGGCTTTAACCGACGTATCGCCGACCATTCAACGCAACGTCGGGACGGCTGATTCTGATATCACAGCAGCGGCATTTCGTTTAGATCGAATGCGCAGTTATCCACAGCAATTTGCGCCGCATGTGGTCGCAGAGGTGGCAGGCAGCCCTACGCCGCCATTTCATCCCAAACAAAGAGGCCGACAGCGGGTACCCTGTCCGGTTGCTTCTCCCGAAGCGCCTTGACGCTGCCTGTGATCATAATCTCGTGAGCTTCGGGATAGCGGGCAAGAACCGTCTCGCGCGGGATCGCATCTGCCAGCTCGATCATTCGGTTGACGCTCCCGCTTGGCGCGATCTTGCCTTAAGCGCTGTTTTGGCAGCTACTGCCCAGTCGTCCCCATGCTGTTCGGGCGGGATGACCAAAAGATCGGCATTGTCAATGACGCCGGTTCGCACACTCGCCTCATGCTCATAGGAGATTACTCCTTTGAGGTCATGGGCTTGGAGGGTAACCGAGTCGCATGGGCCGCCCCTTGGATTAAGATAGTAGACAATGATGCCGCCGCTTTTGGTCATCAAAGTTGTCCGGCCGCGTCCGCATAGCGGTACTGGAAATTGACGTTGAGAACGCCTGCAGCGGGGAAACAAACGAGGCTGACATTGACGCCGTCTAAAGACAGCCATTCGGCCGTGGAGAAAGAATCAGGCGATTCCTTCATTTCCACCTCTTGCCCATAGCGAAGCCGCAACGCGCCAGCGAGGTCGCGAAAATCAGCCAAATTCGGCCCGCCATTCGTTGCAATAGTGACCTGCGTGAGCTGCGAGTCCCTGAAAAAAAATTGCACCGAAAAGTAATGTGTGCCCAATTTTAGGCGCGGAATCGAAAGCTCCGAAGTGGCTCCGTCACGGAGCCTGTCTCCCTCGGCGATGCGAACGGCATCGGGCCGAACGCTACTTACCTCATCGCGCATCATCCCATATCGGACGTTTTGCCAAAGAATCGGGCCAAGCTCAATCAAACGTGCATCGTCGAGAATGACGGGAATCGGAACCACGTCGTCAACTTTTTTTGAAGACTCCGGCTGTCGGTCCTTTTTGAACAACCCGAACACCATTGCTTTACCCCTTCGCGCCTGTTAATTGCCGCCGCACACGGCCATTATGAGCTTTCCGCCATTCACCTCGGTCATCACCAATCTATGTTATAGTGAACAGTCCGACGAATCTAGGCCGGAGGTTTCGCATCGATAGGCGGCGGATGATGAACCACCCCGGGTTGGCCGGAGCTTCAACTGCTAAGAAAGTCGGGCCTCTACAAGGGAGACAATGCGGAGGCCAATTCCGCCTTTGCCTTCCTACAGATCCGGCCGAAAGGCGGTTGAGTAAGCCGTCAACGAAATTTGCCACCGCCGCGATCCGTTCGCCCAACCATCGCACCCGCGTCAGAGATTGATCCCCCGGCGACCTACCGATGCAAATAAATCGCGCGCTCGTGCGAGAACGCCTTGAAGCCGAAATGTCCGTGATAGCTGCCCATGCCGCTCGTATTGACGCCGCCGAACGGGAGCCGGTTTTCGAGATAATGTGAGAAGATGCCGTTGACGGTCACGCCGCCCGACGATGTCCGGTCCAGCACCTGCTGAACATGCGCATCGTCGTTGCTGTAGATATACAGCGCCAGCGGCTTGTCCCGCGCCGCGATGTAGCCGATCGCCTGATCGAGCGTGTCATAGGTCATCACCGGCAGCACGGGCGCGAAAATCTCTTCCTGCAGGATCTTCATCTGCGGCGTCACGCCGGTGAGCATCGTCGGGTGGACCGTGCGGTCGGACGCGTCGAGTTCGCCGCCGACGGCAATCGTCGCACCCTGGGCGACCGCATCGTCGAACAGCGCCTTGACGCGGTTGAAATTGGTCTCGTTGACGATCTGCGCGATGCCTTCCTTCCGGATCTTGCCATCTTCGGCATAGAGGTTCTTCGCGACTGCCGCCTTGAAGCTGTCCACCAGCCGCGCCTGCTGGTCCTCCCTGACGAAGACATAGTCCGGGCAGATGCAGGCCTGGCCGCCATTGAACTGCTTGGCGCCCGCCAGATCGGCGGCGACCTTGTCGATATCGGCGCCGTCGTCGATGATCACCGGCGACTTGCCGCCCAGTTCCAGCGTCACGGTCGCCAGATGCCGGGCGGCGGCCGCCATCACGATCCTGCCGACCCGCGGGCTGCCGGTGAAGAAGATGTGGTTGAATGGCAGTTCGAGCAGCGCGGTGGCGACGCCGACATCGCCTTCGAACAGCGCCACGTCAGTCTCGTCGAACGCTTCACGGATGATCACGCCGGCGATGCGCGCGGTGGCGGGGCACAGGTCGGTCAGCTTGACCATGCAGCAATTGCCCGCGGCGACGGCGGCCGCGACCGGACCCAGCGTCAGCCCGAGCGGAAAATTCCACGGCCCCAGGATCAGGCACAGGCCGCGCGCCTCATAGAGGATCCGCGCCCTGTCATCGGGGTTCTTCGATGGCGTGACTTCGGTGGGCCTCATCCAGTCGGACAGGCCGTCGATGTTGAGCTGGATGTTGGCCAGGACGTTCAGCACTTCGGTGACGCGGATTTCGCCTTCGGGCTTGCGGGTATCCGCCAGCACCGCCGCGACGATGTCGTCGGCATGCGCTTCCACCGCGGCTTTCAGCCTTGCGAGTTTCGCCTTGCGCTGCTCTGCGGTGGAGGCCTTGGCGTCCCATTGATGCGCCTGCTGCAGGGCGAAAACACGCGCGATGTCGCTGGCGATTGCGGGGGCGGTTTGCATGGTGCTGGTCAACGGTGGTCCCGCCTGTGTTCGGATGGGTGGCAGACGATGTAGCTTCCGCGTCGCACATGACAAGGCCGGCATCAGCGTTGGCACGCAATGCCGGGAGCGCGACGCCTGCAGGGGAGATGCAGGCGTCGCGCCGAGACTGGGCGGGATTGGCCGGGGCTAGGCCGAGCGCAGCGAGCGGAAGCCTTCGCGCAGGTCGTGGACCAGCAACCCGGGCTGTTCCCAGGCGGCGAAGTGGCCCCCCTTCTCGGGCCTGTTGTAGTAGATCAGGTTGGGATAGGCCCGCTCCGCCCAGGTGCGCGGGATCTGGTAGAGCTCGTCGGGGAAGGCGCTCACCGCCACCGGGACCTTCACGCCCTTGGGACTGAAGAAGCCGACCTTGTTTTCCGCATAGAGACGGCCGGAGGACACGCCGGTGTTGGTCAGCCAGAAGAGCGTGACATTGTCGAGGACGTCGTCCGGCGTCAGGCCTTCGGCATGTCCGTCGAATGACCGCGCGATCAGTTCGAGACTGCGCGCGTCGTGGTCGATCAGGAAGGTCGCGAGCCCGATCGGCGAATCCGCGAATGCAGCCGCGGATTGCGGGCGTGATGCCAGCCAGAAGGCGTAATAGACATTCTTGTAGACGAACACGAGCTCGTCATAGACGCTTTTCTCTTCGGCCGAGAGACCGTCCGGCGCCGGCGCCCCACCGAAGGCGGCCCCGTCGATCTCCGCCGGGATCGCGCCGGCCATGTTGGTATGGATGCCCAGCAGTTCGGCCGGCGCCTGGACGCCCATCAGATCGGTGACCACGGCACCCCAGTCGCCGCCCTGCGCCACGAATTCCGTGTAGCCCAGGCGCCGCATCAAAATGGTCCAGGCGCTGGCGATCCGCTCCGGGCCCCAGCCGGTCGAGGTCGGCTTGCCCGAGAAGCCGTAACCGGGCATCGACGGGATCACGACGTGGAAGGCGTCCTCGGCCTTGCCGCCGTGGGCGGTGGGGTTGACCAGCGGATCGATGATCTTGAGCTGCTCGAGGATCGAACCGGGCCACCCGTGCGTCACGATCATCGGCAGGGCATTTTCGTGCCTGGATCGCACATGGACGAAGTGGATGTCCAGCCCGTCGATCTCGGTGATGAACTGCGGATAGCTGTTCAGCCGGGTCTCGACCTTGCGCCAGTCATAGCTGTCGCGCCAATAGGCGAGCATTTGTTCGATGGTCTTGAGCGGCACGCCCTGGCTGAAATCATCGACGGTTTCCTTTTCGGGAAGCCGGGCGTTCGCCAGGCGCTGCCGCAGGTCGGTGAGGTCGGCTTCGGGAACGTCGACCCGAAACGGACGGATGGCGACGCCGTCGCTGCTGAAGGGGGCAAGAATGTCCTGCGAAATTTTGCTGGAAGATTGCGAAGTCATGGCAGTTCTCCTTTGCGCCTCGGCGCTGATCAGCGAGGTGTTCGACTGACAAGGAGCATTTTTGACAAATCATGACCGAAAAAAATGGTACGAAAGGGTGCGGTACACCTAAGTATACCGTGCCTGTTGCGAAAATCGCAGCGGGCGTATCAACATCCCACAGACGCACTTTCGTATCCGCCCCTGCGTCGTCCTGCGCGCCAACCAGGAAGAAACTGGGATTGCGACTCTGTGTTTCCTTCCCCCTTGATGGGGGAAGGTTGCGCAGACTTGGGTCCGCGCCTTCGCGGGCCCTAGTCGGAGCTGGATGGGGGTGATGTTCGGCATAGAGCCATTCGCCAAACATCACCCCCATCCAACTGCGGCTAGGCGGCAAAGCCGCCAAGCCTCCGTATCCCGCAACCGTCAGCCACGGGTAAATCATGCCCCCGGCATGATTTAGGATCGCCCGGGGGGCGATCCGGCCCGTGACTGGCGGTTGCGCCCATCAAGGGGGAAGGGGTGCAGAGGCCACCGGTTTCCTTCAAGGGGGTCGGCGCCACGCCGGTACCTGACTCCCTGCAAAGGGGAGGAACGGCCAGGTGCCGCGATCCAGATGCAATTGCCCAGGAGGGACACCTATGGACCATCGACGCAAGCGGGGCGACGATGGCATCGTGCAACGCCGAAGCCACCGCGAGGACCGAAATGGAAATCCAGCCCAGCCGTCAGTCGGACGATACGGACCTCAGGCGCGCCTATGTCCATCTGGCCGAAGCCCAGCGGCTGAGCCAGACCGGCAGCTTCACCTGGGACTTCGACCGGGGCGAACTGCTCTGGTCCGAGGAGCTCTGCCGCATCTTCGAGTTCGATCCCGCCACCACCATCACCACGGACCTGGTCGGACAATATGTGCATCCGGCGGATCTGCCGGCGTTCGTGGCCACGCTGGAGGGCGCCGCCGCCGGCGGGGACGTCGATCTGCCTTATCGGATCGTGACCGCCAGCGGTACGCTGAAGCATCTGCATGCCGTGGGCCATCGCATCGCGCACGCCGCCGAGCGACCCGTGATCATCGGCGCGGTTCAGGACGTGACGGAGCGGAAGGTCGCCGAGGAAGCGTTGAACAAGGCGCGCGCGGACCTCGCCCATGTCGCGCGGATCGCGACGCTGAGCGCGCTGACCGCCTCGATCGCCCACGAGGTCAATCAGCCGCTGACGTCGCTCGTCACCAACGCCAGCACCTGCCTGCGCGTGCTGGCGGCCGATCCGCCGAACCTCGATCTTGCCCGGACCACGGCGCAGCGGAGCATTCGCGATGCCAATCGCGCGGCGGATGTGATTTCGCGGCTGAGGGCCATGTTCGTCCGGAAGGAACCGGCGGCCGAAAAGGTCGATTTGAACGCGGCGACGGCCGAAGTTCTCGCCCTCTCCTCGAGCGAGTTGCGGAGCGCGCGGATCGACGTGCAAACCGATTATGCGCACGGCCTGCCAGTCGTGCGTGGCGATCGTATCCAGCTCCAGCAGGTCATCCTGAACCTGATCCTCAACGCCAGGGACGCGATGCTCAATGTCGATGACCGGCCGCGGACCCTGAGGGTCAGGACCGCCGCGGACGGACCGGCTCAGATCCGACTCTCGGTGCGCGACGCGGGGAGCGGGATCGCGCCAGAGAGTCTGGGCCGGTTGTTCGACGCCTTCTACACCACCAAAAGCGAGGGCATGGGCATCGGTCTCTCGATCAGCCGGTCGATCGTCGAGGCGCACGAGGGCCGGCTGTGGGCGGCGTCCAACGAGGATGGGCCGGGTGCTACATTTTCGGTCTCGATTCCCTGCGACGTCGCGGGATCGCCCGAAGCGGCCTCGAAGGAGGCATGATGGTGACGCGTAAGCTCGTGTCGGTCGTCGACGATGATGCGTTCGTCCGCGAGGCCTTGCCCGATCTGCTGAGGTCGTTCGGCCTCGAGGCGCAGCCCTTTTCCTCGGCCGCGGCCTTTCTCGCATCGGAAAGCCTCGATCGCACCGGCTGCCTCGTCCTCGACGTGACCATGCCCGGCATGACCGGCCCCGAGCTGCAGCTGGAGCTTGCCGCGCGGCGCTGCGAGATTCCGATCGTCTTCATCACCGCCGATGCCGATGAAGGCCTGGGTTCGAAATTGTTGCGGCGGGGCGCCGTGGCGTATCTGAAGAAGCCGTTCAGCGAGGCGGCGATGATCGCGGCCGTGAACGCCGCGCTGGATTCGGGCACGGATGTGCTATGCGATTGACCTCGGATACAGATCGCCAGCAACGGTCCCCTATCATGGCAACACAGTCAGTCCAGCCGGATGCCACGCCGACCGTCTTCGTCGTCGACGACGACGAATTCGTGCGCGAGGCGCTCGAGACCCTGATCGAGGTGGCCGGCTGGCGTGCGCGCAGTTTCGCGTCGGCCGATCTGTTTCTGGCATGCCCGCCGGCGACCGGGGCAAATTGTCTCGTCCTCGACGTCAACCTGCCGGGTCTCAACGGCCTCGATCTTCAGGCGGCCATCGCCGGCGAACGGGGCGACATGCCGATCATCTTCATCACCGGCTTCGGCGACATACCGATGTCGGTGCGGGCGATGAAGGCCGGTGCGGCGGAGTTCCTGACCAAACCTTTCAGCGAGGAAGTCATGCTGGACGCCATCCGCGCGGCGCTCGCGCGCAGCCAGGCGGCTGTCTACGATCAGGCGGCCTTGCAAGCGCTGCGCGACCGTTATGCGGATCTCAGTCCGCGCGAGCGCCAGGTGATGGCCGGCGTGGTCGCGGGCCGGATGAACAAGCAGGTGGGCGGTGACCTCGGCATCACCGAGATCACCGTGAAGAAACACCGCGGCCGGGTGATGGACAAGATGCACGCACGGTCACTGGCCGAACTCGTCAAAATGAGCGCCAGTCTGGGACTGTCCGCTGCGGTGGCGGGTTAGGCATCGAACTCCCGGTCAATCCCGGCCTCCGATCTGGCTCTCACGCCGCCAAACGGCTGGGGGATAGTGATCGTCGGCCAATCTTGTTAGGGCGACCCGATGTTCAACGACACCGCCACCCCCGCCACCCTTCTCGCCACCCGCCGATCGGGCAAGCCGCGCGACATGGTCGCGCCCGGACCCGACGACGCGCAGCTGCGCCGCATCCTCGCCGCCGCGAGCCGGGTGCCCGATCATGGCAAGCTCGCGCCGTGGCGGTTCGTGGTGGTCGGACCCGATCGCCGCGACGCGCTGTCCGCGCTGCTGACCTCGGCCTATCGCGCCGAGAAGCCCGAGGCGGGCCGGCTCGAGATCGAGGCGATGGACCAGTTCGCACGGCAGGCGCCGACTTTGGTGGTCGTGCTGTTCTCGGCCAAGCGCGAGAGCAAGATTCCGCTGTGGGAGCAGGAGCTGTCGACTGGCGCGGCCTGCATGAATTTGCTGACCGCCACCCATGCCGAGGGCTTCGTCGCCGGCTGGCTGACCGGCTGGCCGGCCTATAACCGCACCGTCCGCGACGCGTTCGGCGGGCAGCAGGAGCGGATCGCCGGCTTCATCTTCATCGGCACGCCGTCGCGACCGCAGGAAGAGCGGCCGCGGCCCGATCTGGATGCGGTGGTCAGCCACTGGGGCGGCTGATCGGACTCGACTTTTTGCTGCCTTGCTGTATTAGGGAAGCATGACAGCGATCGAGAGCGACGACACCCCGGTCTATCTGCGCCTGCGTGGCATGATTGCGGCGGCGATCCTCGAAGGCGAGTTCGATGAGGGCGACCAGCTGCCGTCGGTCCGCGCGTTCGCGGCCGAGCATGGCGCCAACCCGCTGACCGTCGCCAAGGCCTATCAGACCTTCCAGGAAGACGGCTATGTCACCGTCAAGCGCGGCGTCGGCATGTTCGTCGCGCCGGGTGCGATCGAGCGGCTGCGGGTGTCGGAGCGGACCGTGTTCCTGGCCCGTACATGGCCCAGGATCAGGGCGCAGATGTCGCGTCTCGGGCTGGCGCCCGAGGATCTGCTGGAACGCGCCGACGTCTGACGGTCGAAATTTTCGGGGCCTGTGGCGCCGGTCACAGATCCCGGTCTCCGGATCGTGCACGATCCGCCGACGAGCCGCACGTCGGCGGCGTGGAGACGGACGATGACCGAAGCGACCAACACTCCTGAACTGATCGAGGACGAGGAACTGGATGAGGCCAGCGGCGGCATCGCGCTGCTGCTGCCCGCCGTCCAGAAGGTCCGCGAGGCGGCCAGCCAGACGTCGGGCATCAATATCCTGCTGGCCGACGGATCGGTCAGAAACTGAACGACGCTGGTGCACCGAGTCGTTGAAGCTGCGGCGTAAGCCGCAATCGTTCCGAACGGCCCGGGCAGAATGACGGGTGCGCGTTCCAGCTTTTTCCGTTCCCCGGCGAAAGCCGCGGCCCAGGAGTCGCGAGCACCGAGCGTGTGACTCCTGAGCCCCGGCTTTCGCCGGGGAACAGCAACTTTTTCGCCCGGCAAGCTCGGCAGCGGACAATCTCCGAAGAATCGGTGACGGGTTGCGCTGGGAGTCTGCGGCCGCGCTTCGATCAGGCGGCGAAGGCCTCCGCATCGACCGCATAGAGCATCCCGGCGCCGGCGGTGGCGGCAGCCTTGAGGCCCGCCGCTTCGGGCACCACCTGCGCGACGAAAAAGCGCGCGGCGGCCTGCTTCATCGCCAGGAACGCCGGATCGCCCTCCGTGCCGGCGGCGATCCGGCCTTGCATCTCCATCAGCCAGCCGGCGACGGCGACCGAGAGCATCGTCAGGAACGGTGCGCTCGCGGCGAGCCGGTCGTCGGCGCTGGCGGCCGCCAATTGCCGGCCGACGGCCTCGACATCCTCGATCAGCCCGCGCAGGCCGGCATCTTCGGCTTCGGCGCGCATGTCGGCGATCAGGCTGGCGAAGGGCGCACCGCCGCCCAGCCCGAGCTTGCGTCCGACCAGATCGGCGGCCTGGATGCCGTTGGTGCCCTCGTAGATCGGGGCGATGCGGATATCGCGATAATGCTGCGCGGCGCCGGTCTCCTCGATGAAGCCCATGCCGCCATGGACCTGCACGCCGAGCGAGGCGACCTCGCAGCCGACATCGGTGCCCCAGGATTTGGCGAGCGGCGTCAGCAGTTCGAGGCGGTCGCGCGCGGCGGCGTCACCCAGATGCGCGCGGTCGAGCTGGCCGACCGCATAATAGATCAGGGCCCGCGCCGCCTGCGTCAGCGCCTTCATCCGCATCAGCATCCGCCGCACGTCGGGATGTTCGATGATCGCCACCGGCTCGCGGCCCGGCCCGCCCGCTTTCGCCGACTGCACGCGCTCCCGGGCATAGGCCACCGCCTGCTGCGTCGCGCGCTCGGCGATCTGGACGCCCTGCAGGCCGACATTGAGCCGGGCATTGTTCATCATCACGAACATCGCGGCCATGCCGCCATATTCGGCGCCGATCAGCTGGCCGATGCAATCGTCATGGTCGCCATAGCTCATCACGCAGGTGGGCGAGGCGTGGATGCCGAGCTTGTGCTCGATCGAGACGCAGCGGACGTCGTTGGAACTGCCGTCGTCGCGCAGCTTGGGAACGAGGAACAGCGAGATGCCGCGCGTGCCGGCGGGCGCGCCGGGCGTGCGCGCGAGCACGAGATGGACGATGTTGTCGGCGAGATCATGCTCGCCGAAGGTAATGAAGATCTTGGTGCCCTTGATGCGGAAGTTGCCGTCGCCGATCGGCGTTGCCATCGTCCTGAGCGCGCCGACGTCGGAACCCGCCTGCGACTCGGTCAGGTTCATCGTGCCGGTCCATTCGCCGGTGATCAGCTTCGGCAGAAATTTGTCCTTCTGCGCGTCGCTGCCATAGGCGATCAAGGATTCGATCGCGCCGGGGGTCAGCATATTGACCAGCGAGAAGCCCATGTTCGCGCTGCCGAGATCCTCCATCACGATCGTCGCCAGCGCATAGGGCAGCCCCTGCCCGCCATAGGCTTCGGGGCCGTTGATCGAGCCCCAGCCGCCTTCGACGAACGCGCGATAGGCGTCGCGGAAGCCCGGCGGCATCGTCACCGTGCCATCGTTCCAGCGCGCACCGATCTGGTCGCCGGCGCGGTTGAGCGGCGCATATTCGCCCGCCGCGAACGCGCCGGCGCCGTCGAGGATCGCATCGACCATGTCGGGCGAGGCCGCCGCGTAGCGATCCTCGGCGGCCAGTTCGGCGATGCGGACGACATGGTCGAGCACGAAGCGCTGCTCGGCGATCGGGGGGGCATAATTCATGTCGGTATCCGCTCTTCGCTCGTGGATTTCGGCGGGCTATAGCGCTGCCGGATGACCGTCTCCAACATCCCTTTTCCGACCAAGATCCGCCGCTACGGCGAGGCCGCGATCGGCGAAGCGGCGGCGTACATTCTGGCGGGCGAGACCGTCGCGATCCCGACCGAGACGGTCTATGGACTCGCCGCCGACGCGACCGATGGCGCGGCGGTGGCGCGAATCTATGCCGCCAAGGGCCGGCCGTCGTTCAACCCGCTGATCGTCCATGTCCCCGACCTGGCCGACGTCGCCGCGCTGGTGACGGTCGACCCGCTGTCGGCACGGCTGGCGGCGGCGTTCTGGCCGGGGCCGTTGACCCTGGTGCTCCCGCTGGCGGCGAACGGGCCGATCGCGTCGCTGGTCACCGCCGGGCTGGCGACGGTCGCGATCCGCTGCCCGGCGCATCGTGCGATGCGCGCGTTGCTCGCGGCCACCGGCCGGCCGCTGGCGGCGCCGTCGGCCAATCCGAGCGGTGCGATCAGCGCGACGCGGGCCGAGCATGTGATGGCGGGACTGGGCGGGCGGATCGCGATGATCGTCGACGACGGGCCGACCGCGGTCGGGATCGAATCGACGATCGTCGCGTGCGACGGCGGCGTGATCCGGCTGTTGCGGCCGGGGCCGGTGACGGCGGCCGAACTGGAGGCTGCGGGCGGCGCTCCGGTGGTGGCCGCGTCGGGCGGTGCGATCGAGGCGCCTGGCCAGCTGTCGAGCCATTATGCGCCCGCGAAACCGCTGCGGATCGACGTCGACGCGCCGGCGGCCGGCGATTTCGTGATCGGCTTCGGCGCGGCCGAGGGCGACATCAATCTGAGCGCGTGCGGCGACCTGATCGCGGCGGCGGCCGGATTGTTCGACGCGCTGCACCGGGCGGATGCGAGCGACCGGCGCGCGATCGCGGTTCGGCCGATCCCGACGACCGGTCTGGGCGAGGCCATCAACGATCGACTCCGCCGCGCCGCGCATCGCGACTGACCCGCGCGTTTGATCATTGTTTACTTTGCATCCCCGCGGCGAGGCGGCATCCTTCCGGCTTCATCACGACTCGGCGCACCAAAAAACAGGGGATGCGGGATGACATTGGTTCAGCGCACGATCGCCGAGGCGCTCGGCACGTTCTGGCTGGTTTTCGGCGGCTGTGGCAGCGCGGTGCTGGCGGCCGCCTTTCCCGATGTCGGCATCGGCCTCGCGGGCGTTTCGCTGGCGTTCGGGCTGACCGTGCTGACGATGGCCTATACGGTCGGCCATATCTCCGGCTGCCATCTCAATCCCGCCGTGACGTTCGGGCTGTGGGCCGGCGGGCGGTTCGCCGCCAAGGACATTCCCGCTTACGTCGCGGCGCAGCTGGTCGGCGCGATCGCCGCGGCGGCCTTGCTCTATGTCGTCGCCAGCGGTTCGCCGGACTATGTGCTGGCCCAGAACGGACTCGCGTCGAACGGCTTCGGCGCGCATTCGCCGGGCGGCTATACGATGATCGCCGGCCTGATCATCGAGGTGCTGATGACCTTCTTCTTCCTGCTGGTGATCATGGGCGCGACCGATACGCGCGCGCCGGCGGGCTTCGCGCCGATCGCGATCGGGCTGGCGCTGACCCTGATCCACCTGATCAGCATTCCGGTCACCAACACCTCGGTCAACCCGGCGCGCAGCACCGGTCCCGCGCTCATCGAAGGCGGCATCGCGCTGCAGCAATTGTGGCTGTTCTGGCTGGCGCCGATCGCGGGCGCGATGCTGGGCGGGCTGGCCTACAAGATGCTGGGCGCGGATGCGACGGTGCGGCCGCCGGTGGAGGGCGAGGCGCTTTAGCGCTTCACCCCCCGAACACCGCCTTGCCGAATTCGCGGACCGCGGCGCCGATATCGGCGCGCGCCGCGGCGAGCGCCATGTTGGCGTGGATGAAGCCGGCCTTGTCGCCGCAATCGTAGCGGGTGCCGGCGAAGGTCAGGCCGTGGAACGGCTGATTGTCGATCATCGCCGCCATCGCGTCGGTCAGCTGGATCTCGCCGCCGGCGCCCTTGCCCTGGCCTTCGAGGATCCGCATCACCTCGGGCTGGAGCACGTAGCGGCCGATCACCGCGAGGTTGGAGGGGGCGGTGCCGGGGGCGGGCTTTTCGACCAGCCCCTTGACCTCGGTCAGCGCGCCGTCGCGCGCGCCCGGCGTGATCACCCCATACATGTGCGCCTGGTCGTCGCGGACCTCCTGCGCGCAGATGATGTTGCCGCCGGTGCGGTCATAGGCGTCGACCATCTGTTTGAGGCAGCCGGGCTCACCGACCATCAGATCGTCGGCGAGCAGCACCGCGAACGGCTCGTCGCCGACGATGTCGCGCGCGCACCACACCGCGTGGCCGAGCCCGAGCGGCTCCTGCTGGCGGACATAGACGATCGCGCCGGGCTTGAGCCGCGTGCCGTTCAGCAGGTCGAGCGACTTGCCGCGCGAGGACAGCGTGTGCTCGACCTCATAGGCGATGTCGAAATGGTCCTCGATCGACGATTTGTTGCGGCCGGTCACGAAGATCATCTGCTCGATGCCGGCCTCCAGCGCCTCCTCGACGGCATATTGGATCAAAGGCCGGTCGACGACGGGCAGCATCTCCTTGGGGATCGCCTTGGTCGCCGGCAGGAACCGCGTGCCCAGCCCCGCCACCGGAAACACCGCCTTGCGAACACGCTTCATGCCGTCATTCTCCCGTCGATCGATTGCTGCACTGCAGTGAAGTTGTGACCGCGCGATGTCAATTTCCACGTGGCCGGATCGACGCGTCAAGCCACCGTCACGCCGTCCTTCAGCCGCGCGGCGTAGCGCTTGCGGAACTTGCGCAGCTTGGGCGCCACCACCGCTGCGCAATAGGGATTGGCATCGCCCACCCGCGCGACATAGTCCTGGTGGTAATCCTCGGCTTCATACCACTCGGTCGGGTGCTCGATCGTGGTCACGACCGGATCGGGCCACTCGCCCTGCGCGCGGGCGATCGCGGCTTCGGCCGAGGCCTTCTGCGCCGCCGAATGCGGGAAGATCGCCGAGCGATATTGCGAGCCGACATCATTGCCCTGGCGGTTGAGCTGGGTCGGATCGTGGATGTGGAAGAAGATGTCGAGCAGGTCGTCATAGCCGATCACATCGGGATCGAAGGTCAGCCGGACCGCCTCGGCATGGCCGGTATCGCCGCTGCACACCTGCTTGTAGGTCGGGTTCGGCATGTGGCCGCCGATATAGCCGCTCTCGACCGATTGCACGCCGATGACGTCGTCGAACACCGCCTCGACGCACCAGAAGCAGCCGCCGGCCAGCGTCGCGATTTCCTCGGCCATGGCATCACCCCCTTGTCGTTATGCCGGCAAGATATGTCCTCGTGCGGCCGGCTTCAATCGAGCGGCGGCGGCGGGCCCTTGAGCAGCGGCGGAACGAGCGGCTTGCCGGCTGCACGGAGTGCATCCACCTCGCGCGCGACGCCCTCGACCAGCGCGGTCTGCTTGCTGCGGCCGAGATGCGTGCCGTCGGCGATGATGCCGGGACCATGTTGATCGAGCAGCCGGTCCCAGAAGCGCGTGGCGGCGTGGGGATCGTGGCCGGCGCGGGCGATCAGATAGACCGCCAGCCGGTCGGCCTCGATCTCGGTCTGGCGGACCAGCCGCGCATTGCGCCCGAACCTGGCGAGCAGCCCGCGCTGCAGTCCGGCGGCGTTGAGCCGCGCGCGATGGCGCAGGATGTTGTGCGCCATCTCGTGCGCGATCACCGTCGCGAGTTCGTCGTCGTCGCGGGTGAAGTCGACCATCGCCGAGCTGAGCTGCGCGGTCGTGCCGTCGGCCCAGCCATTATACTCCTCCGACGGCCTGATCTCGATCTGCGAGGCGCAGCCCTTCACGCCGTCGAGCACGATCACCATCGGCCGGCCGTCGCGCACCAGCCTGACGACCGCCTTGCCGTCGGCCATCGCCTGATCGATCCACGCCCGCACGCTGGGCATATGATCCTTGCTGCCGGGCAGGCGATCGAGACCGACCGTGTCGATCGCGACCAGCAGGTCGTTCGGCTTCAGCCCGGCGCGGTCGGCCGGGCTACCGGGGACGACACCCTCGACCGCGATGCCGCGGTCGGCGCCGAACAGCCTGACCGCGCCCTCGCGGAAGCGGTCGGTATATTGGCTGAGGTCGTGGACGACCATGCCGGTCAGCGGCTGGGTGACCGGGCAGATGTCCGCGCTGGCGGTGGCGATGCCATAAGCGATGGTCGCGACGCGGACGTCGTCGGCGCGCAACTGCGTCAACGCCTCGATCACGACCGGATCGATCTGGGCCTGCGCCTGCGCCGGCGAGGGCAGCAGGCACAGCATCGGCAACAGGGCGAACGTCAGGAAAGCGCGCATCGCAATGCCCCTAACCCGCGGCGGCGCGGCCGTCGATGGCGATGACGGCGTCGGCGAGCCGGTCGACTTCGTCGCGATCGTGGCTGACGTGGAGGATCGGCAGGCGGACCTCGTCGCGGATGCGCAGGATCGCGGCGATGATCTCCGCGCGGCGCGGCGCGTCGAGCGAGGCGAGCGGTTCGTCCATCAGCAGGATGCGCGGTGCCGTCAGCAGCGCGCGGCCGATCGCGACGCGCTTGGCCTCGCCGCCCGACAAGGTTGCGGGCCAGCGCGTCAGCAAGGCTTCGAGGCCGAGCAAGGCGACGGTCGCATCGAAGCCGATCAAAGGCGGCCGTCCGCGCGACCGGCGCTCGCCATAGCGCAGATTGGCCTCGACGCCGAGATGCGGGAACAGCAGCGCGTCCTGGAAGACATAGCCGATGCCGCGCGCCTCGGGCGGCAGGTCGACGCCGGGGCCGAACAGGGTCGTGCCATCGGCGACGATCCGGCCGCGATCGGGCTTGAGCAGGCCGGCGACCATGTTCAGGATGCTGGTCTTGCCGGCGCCCGACGGGCCGAACAAGGCGGTGACGCCGCTGCCGGCGGTGAAGCGTCCGCCGACGATGACGTCGCCCAGCTTTTTCCAGGCGTCAAACTCGAGCATGGCGGCCGCGCCGGGCGATCCATTCGGAGGCGAGCAGCGCCGCCAGCGACACGAGGATCGAGAGGATCGACAGCCGGGTGACCATCGCATCGCCGCCGGGCGATTGCAGCGCGGCGTAGATCGCGAGCGGCAGCGTCTGGGTCTCGCCGGGGATGTTGGAGGCGAAGGTGATGGTCGCGCCGAACTCGCCGATCGAGCGCGCGAAGCCGAGCACCAACGCCGCGATCACGCCCGGCCGGCACAGAGGCAAAGTGACCGAGACGAACGCGTCCCAGCGCCCGGCGCCCAGCGACCGCGCCGCGCCCTCCAGCCGCCGGTCGACCGCCTCGATCGACAGCCGGATCGCGCGTACCATCAACGGCAACGCCATCACCGCGGCCGCGACCGCGGCGCCGGTCCAGCGGAACACGAGGGTGATGCCGAACCAGTCATACAGCACGGCGCCGACCGCGCCGTTGCGGCCGAGCAGGATCAGCAGCAGCCATCCGGTGACGACCGGCGGCAGCACCAGCGGCAGATGGACGAGCGCATCGAGCAGCATCCGCCCGGGAAAGCGCCGCCGCGCGAGTAGCCAGGCGAGCGCGAAGGCGACCGGCAGGCACAGCAATACCGCGACGATCCCGACCTTCAGCGACAGCCCGAGAATCGCCCATTCGACGGCGCTGAGGCTCATATACTGCCTCCCCTCCCCTTCAGGGGAGGGGATCGAGGGGTGGGATCAGCGAACGGGCCGGCTCGATGCCGGCTCGGGCGCTTTTTTGCCGCTGGCGCGACAAGCTCGGCTGCGCCTCGCCCCCACCCCAACCCCTCCCCTGAAGGGGAGGGGAGATTCGCGCTGAGCCTCATCGCGGCGGCAGCGTCCCGAAGCCGTAGCGCTTGAACACCGGCGCCGCATCGCTGACCAGCCAGGCGCGGAACGCCTCGGCCTCGGCCGCGGTCGATCCCTTCAGGCGCGCGACCGGATAGGTGATCGGCGGATGGCTGTCGGCGGGGAAGATGGCGACGACGCGGACCTTGGCCGACGCCTTCGCATCGGTCTCATAGACCACGCCGAGCGGCGCTTCGCCGCGCTCGACCAGCGCCAGCGCCGCGCGGACATTCTCGGCGGCCGCGATCCTGTCCTTCACGCTGTCCCAGACCTGGAGATGTTCGAACGCGGCTTTGGCATATTTGCCGGCGGGCACCGCCGCGGGATCGGCGAGCGCGAGGCGGCCGTCGCCGAGCGCGGCGGCGACGGGGAAGCCGGGTGCGATCGTCAGCGCCGTGTTCGACGCCGCCGGGGCGATCAGCACCAGGCGGTTGGAGAGGAAGGAGGTGCGGCTCGCGGGATCGATCAGGCCCTTGGCGGCGAGCGTGTCCATCCACGCCTCGTCGGCCGAGACGAACAGGTCGGCGGGGGCGCCCGATTCGACCTGCTTCGCCAGCGCCGAGGAGGCGGCGAACGACAGGGTCGGCGGCTGGTGGCCTTGGGCGGTCCATTCACGGGCGGCTTCGGTCAGCGCGTCCTGGAGACTGGCGGCGGCGAGCACAACCGGTGCGCGCGGCGGTTCGGACGCGCAGCCGGTGACGATCAGAGCGAGGAGCAGGAGGATGTGGCGGATCATATTTGGCGGTATATAGTGGGATTGGCCGGCAGGCGATGTGGAAAATGCCAGCCCTCTACCGCTTGCGGGAGAGGGAAAGACGCCGCAGGCGGCGAGGGTGAGGGCCAGTGCGGGTCTCGCCCTTCAGGCCCTCACCCTGACCTGCTGCGCAGGTCTGTCCCTCTCCCGCAAGCGGGAGAGGGTTACGCGCGCAGCCAGAAGCGGATCGCCAGCGACACCGCGCCGAGCGCGGCGACGCTCAGCGCCCAGATCGCGACGAACCAGCCGAATTGCCGCAGGCGGATCAATGATAGCCCTCCTCGCCGACCTTGCCGCGGAACACCCAATAGGACCAGGCGGTGTAAGCGAGGATCAGCGGCACCAGCACCGCCGCGCCGACCAGCATGAACGCCTGGCTGACCGGCGGCGCGGCGGCCTGCCAGATCGTGATGCGGCCGGGGATCACGTCCGGCCAGAACGAGATGCCGAGACCGGCGAGGCTCAGCGCGAACAAAGCCAGCGTCCAGCCGAACGGCGCCCCATCCCGGCCCTTGGCGATCGACCGCCACGCCATCAGCGCGGCGCCGGCCACCAGCAACGGCATCGGCACCGCCACGAACAGGCCGGGCGCCTGGAACCAGCGCTCATAATATTTGCCCTCGAGGAACGGCGTCCACAGACTGACCGCGCCGAGCGCGACGATCAGGGCCGGCAGCAGCCGCCGCGCAAAGCGGCGGGCGTCGGCGTGGAGCGCGCCATCGGTCTTCCACACCAGCCACGTACTGCCGAGCAGCGCATAGCCGATCACGAGGCTGGTCCCGGTCAGCAGCGAGAACGGCGTCAGCCAGTCCCACCAGCCGCCGGCATAAGCGCGGCCCTCCACATCGATGCCCTGGAGCAGCGCGCCGAGCGTGATGCCTTGCGCGAAGGTGGCGATCAATGACCCGGCGAAGAAGGCGAAGTCCCACGCGCGGCGGTGCGCCGGATCGCGCCAGCGAAACTCGAACGCGACGCCGCGGAACACCAGCCCCAGCAGCATCGCGATCAACGGCGCATAGAGCGCGGGCAGGATGATCGCATAAGCGAGCGGGAACGCCGCCATCAGCCCGCCGCCGCCCAGCACCAGCCAGGTCTCGTTGCCGTCCCACACCGGCGCAATCGCGTTCATCGCCGCGTCACGCTCCTTGCCGACGCGGAAGCGCGGGAAGAGGATGCCGATGCCGAGATCGAAGCCGTCCATCACGACATAGGCGGCGACGGCGAAGGCGATGACGAACGCCCAGATGATGGTCAGGTCGATCATCGCGCGGGCTCCGATCCGGGGGTGACTACCGCTGGACCGGGCGTGATGCCGGCGCTGCGGATCGGCGCCTGCGACGGTTCGCTCTCATGCGGTTCGGGCGGCTTCGACATCAGTTTGAGCAGATACCAGGCGCCGAAACCGAACACGATGAAATAGACGATCGCGAACGCCGCCAGCGACACCGCCAGCGCCGGCGCGGCGAGCGGCGACGCGGCGTCGGCGGTGCGCAGCACGCCGTAGATCACGAACGGCTGCCGCCCGACCTCGGTGGTGATCCAGCCGGCGATCACCGCGGCGAACCCCGCCGGCCCCATCACCAGCGCGAAGCGGTGGAGCAACTTCCAGTCATACAATCGGCCGCGCAGCCGCGCGAGCAGGCTGAATGCGCCGAGCAGCAGCATCAGCATGCCGAGCCCCACCATCACCCGGAACGACCAGAACAATATGCCGACCGGCGGTTCGCGATCGTCGGCGATCGTATCGAGCCCGGCGAGCGGCGCGTTGGGATCGTGCTTGAGGATCAAGGACGACGCCTTGGGGATCTCGATCTTATAGTCGATGCGCTTCTCGGCGCTGTTGGGGATGCCGAACAGGATCAAGGGCGCGCCGTTCGGGTGGCTGTCAAAATGGCCCTCCATCGCCATCACCTTGGCGGGCTGATGCGCGAGCGTGTTGAGGCCCTGTTCGTCCCCGGCGAAGATCTGCACCGGCGCGACCAGCGCCGCCATCCACATCGCCATCGAGAACATCGTGCGGACCTGGGGGTTCGAGCGTCCTTTCAGCAGATGCCAGGCACCGACCGCGCCGACCACCAGCGCGGTGGTGAGATAGGCGGCGATCACGGTGTGGACGAGGCGATAGGGGAAGCTCGGGTTGAAGACGATCGGCCAGAAGCCGTCCGCGGGCACGAACTGGCCGACATCGTTGATCGCATAGCCGACCGGCGTCTGCATCCAGCTGTTGACGCTGATGATCCAGAAGGCGGAGATGAAGGTGCCAATCGCGACCATCAAGGTGGCGGTGAAGTGCAGGCCCTTGCCCACTTTGCTCATGCCGAACAGCATGACGCCGAGGAAGCCGGCCTCGAGGAAGAAGGCGGTCAGCACCTCATAGGCCATCAGCGGCCCGATCACCGGCCCGGCCCGATCCGAGAACACCGACCAGTTGGTACCGAACTGGTAGGACATGACGATGCCCGAGACGACGCCCATCGCGAAGGTGACCGCGAAGATCTTCAGCCAGTAACGGAACAGATCGAGATAATGGCCCTTGCCGGTCTTCAGCCACAAGGCTTCGAGCACCGCGAGATAGCTGGCCAGCCCGATCGTGAAGGCGGGAAAGATGAAATGGAAGCTGATCGTGAAGGCGAACTGGACCCGCGCGAGGATCAGCGCGGTCTCGGCATCCGACATAAGGCCCTCCGGTGCGCCGCCCGGCCGACCGGCGAGTCCCGCGACAGCGATGCGGATGCATCGGCCTGCCCGGGATCACGGCGCTGGCGGGGCTATAGGCCCGCAGCGGCATCGAGTCATCGGCGGATGACGAATCGTGAATGCCGATTTTGCATGCATGAGAAGGGTTACCGCAATCGGGAAGGATCGGGTGCGCCGAACCGCGCGTGCGGTGCCGGGGAAGGCGAACGGTGGCGGCCGCCGGGCGGCCCTTCCCCGCTGTATTTCCGCTGTTTAAACAGCGAGACTGCTGGTTTTGAAACGCCCTACCTGTGCCTAACGGAAGGACCTGCACAGAGCACGTCCTTTGATGCACCGCGTCGACTTCGTTCCGCGGCTATTCCGAGCCTGCTTCACGGAAAGCTGGGGACAGACGGGGTGGGTTCGATCTGACGCTCGATGCTCAAGGCCAGGTCTTCGCCACCGCGAGGCTATCCTCCATATACCGGACCATTTCGTCGTACGTCAGCACCAGGGCTGGCTGTCCCTCGACCTTCATGTGATCGCGCCGATGCATGAACCGCTTGCGTTCGACGTCGTCGCAGAGGCTCGCGTCACGTCCGCAAACAACCGCATATGCGCTCGTGGTGATCGGACCTCCGAACCCGGCGCGTAGCACGGAGTCGTTCGGATGATCGGCGCGCACCCACGCCCAGTCCAGTATCTGGCTGAATCCGTGCTCGATTCTGGGAGACCAATAGCGGTATTGGTTCGTGCCCTTCTTGAAGATACTGTTCGCTTCGGCATCCTCGAATTCAACCAGTCCAAATCGCCGCGAGCCATTATTGCCCAGCACCAGATCGGTGCGGAACATGCCTTTGTGCGCCAGCTCGAATTTTATCATGTCCGGTGCTTGCAGGCCCAATGTGGATGCCAGAAGGCAGGCCATATGAGGGCGAGACTTGATCTCATTGACGATGACCGTCTCCCCGACGAAGGTCACGCCGGTTAGCCAGGTCTTGAACGAGGTCAGTTCGGAATCGGCAAGCCTGAGATTGTACCTGATGCTATCGAACGCGCTCATTCAGGCTTGTGCGTAGGATTGATCGACGATCGAAAGGATTTCCGGTTTCTGGAGAGCGGCCCGCCGCCACAGCACCCTCTTGTTGCCGAGCCGGGACACGAACCGGCCATCGTCGATCGGCCGCGTGGTCGCAGGCTGATCGATCTCGCCGCTGGAGAAAAGCCTCGTCAATGCAGCCTTCTCGGCCGCCGGCAACAGCGCCATCTGCGCCATCGCAGAGTAGGAGACGTTGAATTTTCCTGCGCTCATGAGACCATCCTTGGTTCCTTAGATAGCGTCGAGAGGAACGCCTTGCCAGCGGGAGTTTGCCCGCGCGCCCGGCTGAAAATGGGACGCACTCAACTCCGCCCCGACATGGCGGCTCTGCTCGATCCGCTGCGGCGGCTGGGCAAGGCCGATCTGGTGCGGGACTTCTCGGAACTACCGTGACACGCGCAATAACCCCTTCATTCCGATGAAGGATCGGACACTTCAACACCCCTCCGTCGAGTTGCGCACGCGACCTCCCCTCGAACGGGAGGATCGAGCGTAAACCGAAATCCAAACGCGATTGCCCTGGCGGATAGTGGCTTCACCGAAGTCCGCCTCCTCCACCCAAGCCATGGCATCGCCCTGGCGGCCACTGGAGACGCGCATGGAGCACAGGCAGGATCCGCAAGCTATCCTCCGCTATCTCGTAGATCAGGATATCGTTGCGGTGGACGATCAACGCGTGCGTGCCGGCGAGACGTCCTGCGCGTCGCAGCGCCGGATGCGCAATGAGGCTGTATGCCTTCGCCGGCAATATTTCATCGAGCGCCAGTGCAGCCGCCGGAGTCTCCCTGGCGAAATGCGGGCGGGACTCTCGTCGATCCTGACGGGCCTCGACCGTCCAGGAGAGCTTCACGCCCGACCGGCCATCCTTCGGTGCCGGCAAGCGTGGCCCGCAGCCAAAGGCGCGGTAATCGGGGGTTACTGCGCGCGCGTCACCGCGATCGCTTGGCGCATCGTCGCGAGATGGGATCCATCAGTGGACTTTGGCGAACGGGACCAACGATCGGCACTTCGGCCATGTCGCATGATCAGGGCGTTTTCATTCGGCTTGAATCGGACAATGGCTGGCACCGAATGACGACGCCGGGCTTTCCGCTGATGAAACGGCGGCGGACACGCGCGATGACATATACAAAAAAATCCGGCCCGCCGCCCTTGTTTCGCCACCGATTCGTTGGCAGCGCAGCGACTTGCGTGATTATCTGGCCAGTATCTCACCCGGCGAGCCGGTGTGACGAAATTAATGAGCTCCATTTCGGATACGATATCGCTTGCTCTGGCGACGAACCGCCGTCACACATCGTCTGTAACTGGATCCGGTTTGCGGACCGAGTCGGGCGGCATGGAGACTGTGAAGCGGGTGGAACTGCATATGAAGTCAATGGCCGATGTGGCTTCGGCCATCGCCGATCCTGCTGATTTGATCGATCTGCGGACGCCGTCCGCAGGCGGCGCGGCTTATTCGTCCTTTGCGTGCACCTCCCATGGCTTGGCGCTTGAGCGAAGCGTCGATTGGCGCTTCCGATCGGTCGCGCGAATCAGTGGCGGTGGCATCGTGGAAATGGGATGCCCAAAGCCGACAATCTGCAGCATTGATCAGGGTTCGCCAATTTTCGCACTCATGGCAGTTGGCACATGGCCTCAACGGCTGATGATCGCGGCGCGTCGAGATTCGCGCATTTAGCAAAATGTCACCGTAATTGCGTAGTTGTTTCGGAGATTATATGCTGAAGCGATCAATAGTGGCATTAGCCGCACTCGCAGTCCTGACCAGCGCGACAGCTGCAAGGCCTCCTCGATCTTCGGCGCCGGTGCAGGAAAGCCTATCGCAATATTTCAAAGGTCCGATCATCGTATCCAACGTAATTCGTCGAGGTGGCGTTCGGTTGCCTCTCGCAAAATCGCTTTGCGTGCACACGACGATCGACAGTTTCTTCACTCGAGAGATCTGGCGACAGCGAGTAGTTTTAATTCCAGAGTTTCGTGAGGAATTATCTAACGCCACACTAAGCACAATTCATCGTGAATTTGTGATGCGGATGCATGACCCAATTTTGCGTCGAGATTATCCAGGCAATGTTGACTTCTCAAATGCTCGAGCATGGCAATTATATTGCAACAGAGAAGGAACTGTAATTCTAGAACAACGCATTTTACGAAATAAAAGTGGCCTTGGCTATACCGTGCAGTTCGACATTAAGCAAGATGCAAGCGAAATCCATGTTCAAATCGAGCGGCCGAATTCGGTTGTCGCCGATATCAGATTTCGTAGACCGAGTGAGGAATATATATCTAAAGGTCCGCGTGATGATTACTGGAGTCCAGAGTGGGATTTACGCGCTATTGTCAAATTCATACTCTCTAACAAGTTATTAGGATAACGACATGGCGGGAGACATTCATGAAGCACTTAAACTCGGCACCGGCGAGCCCAATCTCGCTGCCCCAACCTGGACGGCTCCCGTAACGTTTGGAGTCTTTTCAACACTTGATCCATACTATTACGGAATAGAACTTCGTTCTCTCAATGCCGCAAGCGCCGTTGTTCATTTCGATGATCTAGATATTAACGGCGATCCTGTATTTCGTCCAGACTTGATTACAGCCAGTATGATTAACTCTGCGGCAGCGGCGTTTCTTCAGATATCGCAATTTTCCGGCATAACAGTGACCTACTCCAGTTCCACTACCGTAAAACCTGATATCAGTTTTGGCTACCTTAATTTTAACGCAAATGGTGACAAATTTCCCGGCTGGTCGACCATCGGAAACCAGAACAACTCACCTCCTGACGATCCGGCACAAGCAGGAGATATTTGGCTGACCAACGATTTGCCAGCTACCGACGTACGGCCAATAATATTTCATGAAATCGGCCACGCTTTGGGGCTATATCACTCTGAATACTCGGGCAATAAAGCAATATCGATATTCTCAAACTATAGCGAATCCAATCACCATTATACTATCATGTCGTATAATACTACGCCAATTGCCACCCAAAGCTACCGATCCTACGACATCGCCGCATTGCAATTTGCATATGGAGGTGCGCCGCAAAATCACGCAAATAAGACTATTAATAATTTCTCCGAGACATTCCAGGGGATAACTCGGGATGAAGAAGCGACATTTTGGGAAAACGGCGGAGACGCAGATACAATAGATGCCTCGGATTCCAAATGGGGCTCGTCATTTATAGATTTAAGACCCGGGCATTTCTTCTCCATTGGCCAATCTTCGAACGTCAACTCAAGTGCGAGTGGAGTAGTTGCGCTAGGTATCAAAAATATCGACATCGCCTATGGAAGTTATTTTGAAGACATTCGTGCGGGGGACGGCAACGACGTTCTCGTTGGCAATATTCAGGTAAATCACATTTACGGAGGCAGCGACGAAGATCTGATATTCGGATCAGGGTCCGCCGTGGGACTTGCTAATGTTGAAGCGCCAGGGCTCACATTCGATATCGAAACCGACGACGGAGATTATAGTTTTATCTCCACTGCTCGTAGCATCCAGGACTCCACGTTTGACGATGAGTCCGAATATGGTGATTTTCTTTACGGCGAAGCTGGCAATGATTTAGCTTTTGGTGGACGGGGTAATGACACACTTGATGGCGGAGAGGACGACGACAAACTTTGGGGCGGCGACGGAGATGACACGATAATAGGTGGGGAAGGTACCAACGAACTTTACGGCGGTGATGGCGACGATAAACTCCAATCCAGCTCGGCCAGTGACAAACTCGAAGGCGGCTCAGGGAATGATTTGATTTTGGGTGAATCCGGGGCATCGGCACTGGATATCAAAGGGGATGCTGGAAATGATGTCATCGATCTAAGCGCGTTGGATCATCACGATAACACGATACGGTTTTCTCACGGTGATGGTCGCGACACAATCCTACAGGGTGACACATTTGCAGAGCTGGAATATAACAAGATTATCTTGGAAGGTTTCAGCTCAGGGGGTGTCACGTTTCTGTTCGCACCCGAGACATTCAATTTGATCGAAACAGGAGGCGATGAAACTCCTTATGACATCGTGGCAACGGGGTATGTCGCGATAGTATCCGGAACGGATTCAATTTATTTGCCGGCGTCTGCGAGTGCACCGGCCTATTCCACGACGCCGTTCAGTTATGATATTGCATGGAACAGTATTTCAGTCCCATATGATCTGGTATTCGATGACATCACGATATCAGCGTACCAGGAAACATCTGCCACCCTGACGATTGTTGGGGCTCCGAGCGTCGCTTCCTACAATGTAGATACACGGCCAAGAACGGCATATGGTAGCCCCAACGATGACGGCTATGATGGCGGAGCTGGCGATGATTCGCTCGCTGGCAATGCCGGCAACGATGTTCTTGCCGGAGGCCTTGGAAATGACGTTCTGAATGGTGGTGAGGACGACGATATCCTCAACGGCGACGCTGGCGATGACGCAATCGACGGTGGTCTTGGCATTGATACGGTGAGGTATGGCTTTGCAACCAGCGGTGTCAGCGTCGATCTCTCGAATCCTCTAGCACAAAACACACTTACCGGAGGTGTCGACACACTGATCGGGGTCGAGAATATCGACGGTTCTGCCTTCAATGACACGCTGACCGGCTCGGCGACCGTCAATGTCATAGCCGGCGGCATGGGCATCGACACGATCAATGGCCTCGCCGGGGACGACATATTGCGAGGCGGCGACGGCAATGACACGCTTCAGGGCGGCGACGGCGATGACAATATCAACGGCGGCGTCGGAACCGACATCGCCACTTACGCCGCCGCAGGATCGGCCGTGACTGCCAGCCTCGCACTGGGCACTGCGTCTGGTGGTGCGGGCGCCGATATGCTTGTCGGCATCGAGGCGCTGATCGGATCTGCCTTTGACGATGTGCTGACCGGCGACGCCGGCGACAATGTGTTGACCGGCAGCGCTGGTAGCGATGTGCTGACAGGAGGGATGGGCAACGACACGCTGGCGGGCGGGGTCGATATGGACGTGCTCAGCGGTGGCGACGGCAACGACATCCTGAACGGCGAAGGAAATGACGACGCTCTTTCGGGCGGCCAGGGCGACGATGCGATCGATGGCGGATGGGGCAACGACGTGGTCGACTATTCGACGGCGGACTCCGCGATTCATTTCGACCTTTCGATCGTTTCGGCTCAGGACACGCTGGGAGCCGGCATCGACACCGTCGTCAATGTCGAGCACGTCACCGGAAGTGCGTTCGACGATTTGCTGCTGGGTAGTGACGGTGCCAACTCCATCATCGGCGGCGACGGTAACGATGAACTGACCGGGGGCCTGGGCACCGACACGCTGAGCGGCGGTGCCGGTATCGACAGCGCGAGCTATGTCGCCGCGACCGTCGGCGTCAAGGTGAGCCTGGCGATCACCGGCCAGCAGACGACCATCGGCGCGGGCAATGACATATTGACCGGCATCGAAAATCTCGTCGGTTCCAGTTTCGACGATACACTGACGGGCGACGGGCTGGATAATATACTGACCGGCAATGCCGGTAACGACATCTTGCTCGGCGGGCTCGGCAACGACACGCTTTCAGGCGGAGACGGCATCGATGCGGCCAGTTTTGCTGGCGCCGCGAGCGCGGTGACGGTCAACCTCAACAGCACATCGGCACAAGATACGCTTGGGGCGGGCAGCGACACCCTGACCGCGATCGAGGACGTCATCGGGTCGGCTTATGACGACGTGCTGACCGGCAATGCCGAGGCCAATACGCTGTCCGGCGGCGCCGGCAACGACACGATCGAAGGCGGCGCGGGTAATGACGTCATCGATGGTGCCGGCGGCAACGACACGCTGGGCGGCGGTGATGGCGACGATCTGCTCACCGGCTATTCGGGCACGGACGCTTTCAACGGCGGCAGCGGCGTCGACACCGTCAGCTATGCCACCACCAGCGGCGGCATCACACTGAATCTCGCGCTGACGACGGCGCAGACCGTGGGCGGCGGCATGGGAACCGATACGGTCGCCAGCGTCGAAAATGTGGTTGGATCGAGCTATGGCGACAGCTTCACCGGCACCAACGGCGCCAATGTCATCAATGGTAGCACGGGCAACGACACGCTGAGCGGTGCCGATGGCGACGATCTGCTGATCGGGGGTGACGGCAGTGACGCACTGAATGGCGGCAACGGGACCGACAGCGCGTCCTATGCGGGTTCGATCTCGGCGGTCACAGTCAGCCTCACCGCAGGCACGGCCTTAGGCGGTGCGGGCAGCGACACGCTGACCGGCATCGAAGGGCTGACCGGATCGGCCTATGCCGACACGCTGTCCGGCGACGGCGGCGGCAATGTGATCGAGGGCGGCGCCGGCAACGACACGCTCGACGGCGGATCGGGAACCGATACGGCGCTGTTCTCGGGCGCTGCATCCGCCGTTACCGCCAGCCTGGCCGCCGGCACGGCGTCCGGCGGCGCAGGCAGCGATACGCTGGCCGGCTTCGAAAATCTGACCGGTTCCGCATTCGACGACATATTGACCGGCGACACCGGCGCGAATGCGATCAGCGGTGGCGCCGGCAACGACCTGATCGAAGGCGCCGCCGGCAATGATGGCCTCGACGGCGGCGCCGGGATCGACACCGCGAGTTACGCGAATGCGGCGACGGCGGTGACGGTCAGCCTGGCGGCGGGCACGGCGTCCGGCGGCGCCGGCAGCGATACGCTGCAGTCTTTCGAGAATGTGACGGGTTCAGCCTATGCCGATGCGTTGACCGGCGATGCCGGCAGCAATGCGATCGTGGGGGGTGGCGGCGACGATGTCGTCGAGGGCGGCGACGGCAATGACGCGCTCGAGGGCGGCAGCGGCACCGACACTGCCTCCTTTGCGGGTGCCGCATCGGCGGTCGCGGCCAGCCTCGCGGCGGGGACGGCGTCGGGTGGCGCAGGCACCGACACGCTCACGGGGTTCGAGCGGCTGACCGGATCGGCCTTCGCCGACAGCCTGACCGGCAACGGCGGCGACAATGTCATCGCCGGCAGCGTGGGCAATGACAGCCTCGATGGCGGCGCGGGGGACGATACGCTTGACGGCGGGATCGATATCGACACGGTGTCCTATGCCGGTGCGACCTCGGCCGTCACCGTCAGCCTTGCGGCCGGCACCGCCACCGGTGGCGGCGGCAGCGATACGCTGAATGCGATCGAGCACGTGATCGGCTCGGCCTACAACGATGGGCTGACCGGCGGCGGCGGAAACGATTTGCTCCAGGGTGGCGCAGGTAGTGATGCGCTGGATGGCGGATCGGGCAGCGATACCGCGTCATGGTCGGACGCGTCGGCGGCGGTGACCGCGAGCCTGCTCTCGGGCGTGGTTTCGGGCGGATCGGGTAGCGACGCGCTGACGAGCATCGAGAATATGACGGGTTCGGCCTATGCCGACACGCTGACCGGCGACGCCGGTGCCAATGTGATCGAGGGCGGGGCCGGCAACGACGTGCTGACCGGCGGCAGCGGCGTCGATACGTTGAGCTATTCCAATGCCGGTTCGGCGATTACGATCAGCTTGGGCGTAAGCACCGCGCAGAACAGCGGCGGCGCGGGGACCGATACGCTGGCGACGTTCGAGAATGTCATCGGCTCGTCCTATGACGACGTTCTGGTGGGTTCGACCAGCGCCAATATCCTGACCGGCGGATTGGGCAACGACCTGCTGAACGGTGGCGCCGGCAACGATACGCTCGATGGCAGTGCGGGCAGCGACACCGCCAGCTATGCCGACGCCACCAGCTTCGTGCAGGTCAATCTTGCGACGAGCGGCGCGCAATCGACCGGCGGTGGCGGCGGCGACACGTTGACCGGCATCGAAAATCTGATCGGGTCGGCCTATGACGATCTGCTGACCGGCAACGGCGGCGACAATGTGCTCGATGGCGGGAGCGGTTCCGATACGGCGATCTATTCGGCGGCTGCGAGCGCCGTGACCGTCAATCTGTCGGTGACGACCGCGCAAAATACGGGCGCGATGGGCAGCGATACTCTGGTGTCGATCGAGAACGTCACCGGTTCCACCTATGACGACAACATCACCGGGAATGCTCAGGCCAACACGCTGTCGGGCGGCACCGGCAACGACACGATCGAAGGCGGCGCGGGCAACGACATCATCGACGGCGCCGGCGGCAACGACACGCTGGGCGGCGGCGATGGCGACGATCTGCTGACCGGCTATTCGGGCACCGACCTGTTCGATGGCGGCAGCGGCATCGATACGGTCAGCTATGCGACCACCAGCGGCGGCATCACGCTCAACCTGTCGCTGACCAGCGCGCAGACAGTGGGCGGCGGCATGGGCACCGATACGGTCGCGGGTGTCGAAAACATCATGGGATCGAGCTATGGCGACACCTTCACCGGCACCAGCGGCGCCAACGCCATCACGGGCAGCGGCGGCCACGACGTGCTGACCGGCAATGGCGGTAACGATCGCTTCATCTATCTCGCAACCGCCGACAGCAGCGCCGGCGCGGGTGCCGACCGGATCACCGACTATGCGAGCGGGGATATCCTCGACCTGTCCGGCATCGACGCTAATGCCGGCACGGCTGGAACCAACGACGCCTTCTCCCTGGTGAGCGCGTTCACCGGCGTGGCGGGGCAGCTCAAGGTCGCCTTCGACAGCGGCGCCAACACCTCCACTTTGCTCGCCGACACCGATGGCGACAGCGTGGCGGACTTCTCGATCCTGTTCACCGGCGACGTGACGGGGCTGACCGCGGGGTGGGTGCTGTAAGCGGAGATCAGAGTTTGGAGATCGGAGTTCAGATTCGTTCGACGTCCGATCTCCGGCTACCGACCCCCGCTCCGGCCGCTCGCATTCGCCGCCACCATCAGCCGCGCGCAAAGATCCCCGCCGCTTCATCGACCGCCGCAAACGCCGCCTGATAGTCCGGCGTCTCATTGTCGTCGTTGAAGCCGAAGAAGTCGTTGTCGCCCAGCGGCTGCACGACGATGCCGTCGCGGCGGCCGCGGATCGACAGATGGCGGTAGCGGACGCTGTAGTCGAAGCCCGGTTGCGGGATCAGCCAGGCGATCTGGCCGCGCACGGGCACCACGCTGTCGTCGCGGCACAGGGCACGCGCGCCATAGCCGGTGCAGTTGATGATCGTCTTTTCCCTGATCCGCCCGAAATCGGCCGGCTCGTGCAGTTCGGCGACGACGAACCGGCCGCCGGCTGCCAGAAAATCGGCCTCGAGCTGGCGCGCAAGGTCGGCAATGTTGAACGTCAGCGTGCTGCTATGCTCGACGATCGGGGTCGCGAACGGGTGCGTGCCCGGTGCGAGCAGGATGGGCTGCGGCGTCAGGTCGCGGACCCGGTCCTGCAGGGTCAGGAAATGCTCACCCGCCGGCGCCGCCTCGGGCACGTGCGGCGCGTCGCGCAGCACATATTGCTCGGTCCATTCCACCGGATTGCCGGCCAGGCCGAGGAAGCTCTGGTGATGCGCGAACGCGGCGCGCGTCATCCGCTCCCAGCGCGCGGCGAAATCGGGGCCGGCGCCGGACGCCATCGCGATCCGCGAATCGGGGGTCCATCCGCCGGTCGCACGCGCGGAGCGGACATCGGGAAAACGCTCCTTCGCATAGATCGTCACCTTGGCGCCGAGCCGCTGAGCGGTGACCGCGGTGGTCAGCCCGATCGCGCCGGCGCCGATCACCGCGATATCGCGCTGGCCGGCCTGGAGCGCGAGCGGCACCGCCTCGAGCGCCGACCCCCAGGACAGCGACCAGCCGCTGCCGCCATGGCCATAATGGTGGACGACATGTTTGCGGCCGACCTGCTCGACCTCGATCCGCGGTCCGGCCGCGCGAAATGGTCGCAGGCAGACGGTGACGCGGAACAGCCGGTCGCGACGGGCGATCAGCGGCACCAGCGGGGCGTCGGGCTTGAAGGTTGGTCCGCCGGCCTGCGCCAGCAAGTGCGCCGGCGCCAGCACGGACAGGGCGGCCGCGGCATTCGCGCCCCGGTTCAGCAGTTCGCGTCGGTTCATGGCCCTGTCCCCCGTATCCGCTCGATGCAGCCTCGGTCGTCGTACGACAACGTCATCGCTTCCCCGCACGCGACGACATCGAAAAGGGCCGCGCTCGCACATCCGTCGCCCAGTTCCTGTCGGGTTCGGCGGCCATCGTGAAGTGCAATTCCCCGCCCGCCATGATCTCGTCGTGGCGGATGAAGCTGCGTGCCAGCGGCCGGCCGTTCAGCGTCACCGTCCCGACCCAGGGATGGGCGTCGTCGAGCCGGTCCGCCACGACCGTGAAACTCTTGCCGTCGGGCAATGCGATCGTCGCGTGCCGGACGAACGGGCGGCCGATCACATATTCGAGGCTGCCGGGCGCGACCGGATAGAAGCCCAGCGCCGTGAACACCAGCCAGGCCGACATCTGGCCGAGATCGTCATTGCCCGAAAGGCCTTCGGGCGTGGGCTTGTACTGGCTGTCGACGATCTGCTTCAGCCGCGCCTGCGTGCGCCACGGCGCACCGGCGAAAGTGTAGAGATAGGCGACGTGGTGGCTCGGTTCATTGCCGTGGATATATTGACCGATCAGGCCGGCGATGTCTTCGGCATGGCTGTAGTCGAGCTTCGAATTGTCATAATCGAACATCGCATCGAGCCTGGCGACGACGGCCTTGTCGCCGCCCATGATGCGGAACAGGCCGGCCTGATCGTGCGGCACGAACCAGCTATATTGCCAGGCATTGCCCTCGGTATAATCGGATCCATAGTTGATCGCGGTCGGATCGAACGGCACGCGAAAGCTGCCGTCCGCCTTGCGCGCGCGCAGGAAACCGGTCTTGCCGTCGAAGCTGTTGCGCCAATTGCCCGCGCGCTTGGCGAACGCCGCCGCCACGTCACGCCGGCCCAGCTTCTGCGCCATCGTGGCGATCGTCCAGTCGTCATAGGCATATTCGACGGTCTTCGACGCCGCCTCGGGCTCGCGGTCGATCGGCACATAGCCGAGCTTCATATAGTTGCCGAGGCCGCCATAGGGCGCGTAGCTCGCGCTCGCGACCATCGCGTCGAGCGCCGCCTGCGCATCGAAGCCGCCGATGCCCTTGAGATACGCGTCGGCGATCACCGGCACTGCGTGATAGCCGATCATCGTCCAGGTCTCACGGCCCTGGAACTGCCAGACCGGCAGCAGGCCAAAAGGGCTGTCCGCCTGGCCCGCGAGCAGCGAGCGGACGATGTCGCGGTTGGTGGCCTGCGGCTGGACGATCGTCAGCAGCGGATGCTCGGCGCGGAACGTGTCCCACAGCGAGAAGGTGGAGCGAAAAATGAAGCCCTCCGCCTTGTGCACTGCATTGTCGGGTCCGCGATAACGGCCGTCGGCATCGCCGGCGATCGAGGGCGCGAGCAGCGTATGATAGAAAGCGGACATCACATTGCGCCGCATCGGCGCGGGCGCCTCGACCTGCAACGCGCCGAGCGCCTTGTTCCATGCGTCCTGGGTCTTGCCGCGGATCGCGTCGAAATCGCCCGGCTCGCTGTCGAGATTGGCGATCGCGCCGGCCTCGTCGACCGACGAGATCGCGACCTTCACTTCCAGCGGCGTTTCGAGCCGTCCGAAATCGAGCCGCGCGACCAGCGCCCGGCCCAGCCGCTCGGCGACATCGTCGCGATCGCGGCCAGGCCCCTGGAAGCCTTTATAGGCGATGTCCTTTTCGGTGTTGACGAACGCATGGCCTGCGAGCGGCGCCGAGAAGCGCATCGCGAAATAGAGCTGGCGATCGGGCGCCCAGCCGCGGGTTTCGCGGGCGCCGGTGATCGTGCCGTCGGGGTGCAGGCGGATCGTGGACCACAGGATCTTGCCGGGATAATTGTAGAGCGAGCTGCGCAGATCGAGCACGAGGTGCGCCGCCCTGCCCTTGTCGAACGTGTAACGGTGCACGCCCACGCGCGTGCCGGCCGTCATTTCGGCACGGACGCCGGCCTCGTCCAGCGTCACCGCATAATAGCCGGGCGTCGCCACTTCACCGTCATGGCTGAAGCGCGAGCGATATCCGGATCCCGGCTTCGCAGCGTCGCCGGGCTCCAGCGGGACGCTGTCTCCCGAGACCGGCATGACGAGAAAGTCGCCGAGGTCCGAATGGCCAGCGCCCGAGAAATGGGTGTGCGAAAAACCCTCGATCGTCGGATCCGAAAAGCGATAGCCGGCCGCCCAGCGATAGCTGTCGCGGATCACATGGCCGGTGTCGGTGTCCGGGCTGAGCTGCACCATGCCGAACGGCGCCACCGCGCCAGGGAAAGTGTGCCCTTCGCCGCCGGTGCCGATGAACGGATCGACATCGGCGGCGGGTGGGGGCGCGGACGCGGGTAACGGCGCGGCTGGGGACTTGGGCGCCTGATCGGGGGCGGCGAATGCCGGTGTGGCCGGCGAGAGCATCAGGGCGGAGGCGATCAGGATACGAATCAAGGGCATCGTTCAGGTAGACCATGGGCGGCGCCGTGGGCAAAGCATGTTCGATATCCTGTCGAACGCGGCGACCGCCGCTGGCTTGATGGCGCAGCGGCAACGATAACCCGATCGACGGGTCCGGCAAAGAAATGCACGCGGGGGGACAGAGGATCGACAAGGCAATTCGCGCTGCCTTCAACAGCGGAATCCGCGTTTTCCATGCGTTTCATGGCTTGCTTTGACAGATGAAACGCAACTGAAACGAAATCCGATGGCGGCGTGCGTTCCATGGATGTTGACAATCGCGAACTTGCCAGAAATTCGGCCATATGAACTGCGACTGGGAATGCTCCATGCATTCCGCGCGCCAACAAGAATCATAAAATCGACATTTTCGCTGAAACGGTAACCTTCTCGACACCATTTTGATCGAGACAAACCTCGAAGTGAAGACCGCGCCACCGTGCGGGCCATCGGACGGGGAGCAGTTGGTACATGGCGGTCATCACGGGTTCGGGCACGCTGAACGCCACCGCGGTGGCGGACATCCTCACAGCTGGCGCGGGCGGCGACACGCTTTCCGGGCGGTGCCGGCTACGACGAAATTCTCAGAGCGGATCGCCTCTTCCCGGACGCGATGCCGCCGACAAACATCCACTTTGGGGCTGACGGGCAACGACAGCATCCGGATGCCGGATTGGCGCAGAACGAGCGCTCCATCGCTCTAACCCCACCTTGATACGCAATACTCGTGAAAAGGATATCTCCATGGCAGACTTACAATATTTTCAGAGCAGCAGATATGGCACCGGCGCGGTCAGACCGGTTCAATTTTTCGGCGAGCAGACGCCGACATATTTCGAGATATTCGACAGCAATGGAATATTGATCTATTCGCAAATCGGCATAAATTTCACTTACTCAGGCGGATTCTATGCATCCGGCACCGAGCACGAGCAGTATTATTTTGATTCAAGCGGCAATATCGTATTCCAGATTACGAATGAGAATGTGGATGTTGCTACCGCGAACGCCATATTCAACAATGGCGGGACGAGCTACGATTATTTTCAGTATGTGTTGCGGGCCAACGACAATCTGATTGGTTCGGATTTCGACGACAAGTTCGCCGGATCGAATGGATCCGATAGCTTCGACGGCGGCCTCGGCAGCGACCTGCTGAGTTTCAACGGCTATGGTCAGGCAGTCACCGTCAACCTGGCGACGGGTACGGCCATCACGACGAGCGGTACGAGCACGATCGTCAACGTCGAGGATGTCGAAGGCACACGGTTCAACGACACGCTGACGGGTAATTCGGGCGCCAACCAGCTTCAGGGCTTTGCCGGCGACGACCGGCTCGATGGCGGAACCGGCATCGACACCGCCGTGTATCTCGATGCCGCAGCGGCCGTGAACGTCAGCCTCGTCACCGGCACCGCCACTGGCGGCAGCGGCAGCGACACGCTGATTTCGATCGAACGCGTCGTCGGATCGCGCTTCAACGACACGCTGGTCGGTTCGAGCGGGAACGAATCGTTTCTGGGCGGGTTCGGCAACGACTCGATCGACGGCGGTGCCGGCTTCGACACGGTCGAGTACAACCTCGTAGGATCCGCCGTTACGGTCAACCTGATTTCGGGCACGACCAGCGGCGGGGCGGGAATCGATTCTCTGACGCGCGTCGAGGGAATCATCGGATCGCTGTTTGGCGACACGTTGACCGGCAATGCCGAGGTCAATCACATTTTTGCCGGCAACGGCAACGACGTCGTGCGCGGCGGCGCGGGCAATGACCTGATCTATGGTGAGGCCGGCAACGACACGCTGGCCGGCGATGCCGGCAACGACCTGATCGAGGGCGGCGCGGGCAGCGGCGACACGGTCGATTATTCGCAGGCCGCCGCCGCCGTCACCGTGAACCTCGTCAGCCAGGTGGCGCAGAACACGGTTGGCGCCGGCACCGACACAATTCACGGGGTCGAAAACGTCACGGGTTCGGCATTTAACGATCTGATCACCGGCAACGAATTCGACAACATCGTCACCGCAGGCGCGGGCAACGACACGATCGTCGGCGGTCTCGGCAACGACACCCTCAATGGCGGAGCGGGGATCGACACCGTCAATTATGCCGCCGCCATAGCCGGCGTGAAGGTCAGCCTGGCGATCGCCACGGCGCAGGCCACGGTGGGCGCGGGCAACGACACGCTCGCGGGCATCGAGACCCTCAACGGCTCGGCCTTCGACGACATGTTCACCGGCGACGCCGGTGCGAACGTGCTGACCGGCAACGCCGGCAACGACACGCTGCAGGGTGGGTTGGGCAACGACACTTTATCCGGTGGCCTCGGTATCGACACGGCGAGCTACGCCGAAGCCACGGCCGGCGTAACGGTCAATCTGGCGCTGACGACCGCGCAGAACACCATCGGCGCCGGAACCGACATTTTGTCCACACTGGAAAACCTGACCGGCTCGGCATTCGGCGATAGCTTGACCGGCAGTTCGCTGGCCAATCTCATCGCCGGCGGCAATGGCGGCGACGCGATCGATGGCGGCAGCGGGAACGATATCGTCGATGGCGGCACCGATAACGACATGCTGAAGGGCGGCGCCGGCGACGACCTGATCACCGGCGGGACCGGGGACGACATGATCGATGGCGGTACCAATATCGACACGATCAGCTATGCGGCGGCGGGGGCCGGCGTCACGGCGAGCCTTGCGCTGACGAGTGCGCAAAATGTCGGCGGCGGCGTGGGGCTCGACACGATCGTCAACGTCGAGAATATCGTGGGTTCGGCGTTCGCCGACACCCTGACCGGATCGGCGGTCGTCAACGTCCTGACCGGCGGCGCCGGGAAGGACATGCTGGCGGGCGGCGCGGGCAATGACCGGTTCGTCTATCTGACGACCGGCGACAGCCGTGTCGGCGCCACTGCCGACCGGATCACCGACTTCACGATGGGCGACATTCTCGACCTGTCGGCAATCGACGCCAACAGCAAGACGGTGTCGACCAACGAGGCGTTCACGCAGGTCGGCGCTTTCTCCAGCGTGGCCGGTCAGTTCACGCTGGCATTCAACGGCGGGACCAATATCACGACGCTGCTCGGCGATACGGATGGCAACGGCACGGCCGATTTCTCGGTCCTGTTCACCGGCGACGTGACGGCGCTGACCGGAACCTGGATACTGTAAAAGAAGAACCACCCCGGCCCCTCCAGCAAGGGCTCTAAGCGATGCACACATCTTGGGATCGCGCTGGAATAAGCCCCTCCTCTTTAGAGGAGGGGTTGGGGTGGTGGCGAGCGAAGCGAGCATTTCCGCCATTTCGTGGTGCACGTCCGTCGATATCGAACGACGTTCTCGAGTCCCCCACCCCAACCCCTCCCCTGAAGGGGAGGGGCTTAAGCGACTGACATTCCATTGAAAATGGAGATGTGTGCATCGCTTAGAGCAAGGGCTGGAGGGGAGTCGATGCGGCGATCTTCACCGTGGATTGGACAGACCGCCGAACCGGCCCCCCTTTATGCCTTCGTGGAGGGGTAGCCCTTTCCGTTCGGCCGCACTAAACGCGCCTCCGGCCGCAACGGCCGTGGAGATGCAGCTTGGCCAATGTCACCGTGATCGGCGCCCAGTGGGGCGACGAGGGCAAGGGGAAGATCGTCGACTGGCTCGCCGAGCGCGCGCAGTGCGTCGTGCGGTTCCAGGGCGGGCACAATGCCGGCCATACGCTGGTGGTGTCGGGCAAGACCTACAAGCTGTCGCTGCTGCCGTCGGGGATCGTCCGCGGCACGCTGTCGGTGATCGGCAATGGCGTGGTGCTCGATCCGTGGCATCTGCGCGACGAGATCGCCAAGCTGACCGCGCAGGGCGTGACGATCACCCCCGACAATCTGTACATCGCCGACACCTGCCCGCTGATCCTGCCCTTCCACCGCGACCTCGACGGGCTGCGCGAGGACGCGTCGGGCGCCGGCAAGATCGGCACCACGCGGCGCGGGATCGGCCCGGCCTATGAGGACAAGGTGGGCCGGCGCGCGATCCGCGTGTGCGATCTCGCCCATCTCGATTCGCTCGGGCCGCAGCTCGACCGGCTGACCGCGCATCACGACGCGCTGCGCGCCGGCTTCGGCGAGCCGCCGATCGATCGCGACGCGCTGCTGGCCGAGCTGCGCGAGATCGCGCCGGTGGTGCTGCCTTATGCGCGTCCGGTCTGGCTGGGCCTCAACGAGGCGCGGCGGCGCGGTGATCGCATCCTGTTCGAGGGCGCGCAGGGCGTGCTGCTCGACATCGATCACGGCACCTATCCGTTCGTCACCTCATCGAACACGATCGCCGGCACCGCGGCGGGCGGATCGGGGCTGGGGCCGTCGGCGGTGGGCTTCGTGCTGGGCATCGCCAAGGCCTATACCACGCGCGTCGGATCGGGTCCCTTCCCCACCGAGCTCGAGGACGAGACCGGGCAGAAACTGGGCGAGCGCGGCCATGAATTCGGCACCGTCACCGGCCGCAAGCGCCGCTGCGGCTGGTTCGATTCGGTGCTGGTGCGGCAGTCCGCCGCGGTCTCCGGCATCACCGGCATCGCGCTGACCAAGCTCGACGTGCTCGACGGGTTCGAGACGATCAAAATCTGCACCGGCTATCGGCTGCATGGCGAGACCGTCGATCATTTCCCCGCGCACGCCGCCGACCAGGCTGCGGTCGAGCCGATCTACGAGGCGATGGAAGGCTGGTCCGAATCGACCGCGGGCGCGCGCAGCTGGGCGCAGCTGCCGGCGCAGGCGATCAAATATATCCGCCGGATCGAGGAGCTGATCCAGTGCCCGGTGACCCTGGTCTCGACCTCGCCCGAGCGCGAGGACACGATCCTGGTGCGGGATCCGTTCACCGACTGAGGCCGGAGATCGGGGTTCAGTGGCCGGAGTTCGGTTGGTGCGTGCCTTGCGATTGTCATGATCGGGGTGCAGTCCGCCGGGATGACGACACGCGAGGCGACCCACCTTCTTCCCCGCGCCCATGCCGCCACCGGTTCCGGCTCGGCGACGTCGATCAGCGACTGGGCCTATATGCTGGCGTTCGGGGCGATCGGCTGGCCGTGGCTGTTGCGCAGCCTTTCGGGCGGGACCAAGGCGCAGAAGCGGGCGCTGCTGGCGCGCCTCGATCTCGCCGATGACGCGCTGCCCAACCTCGGCAGCTGGAAAGCCGATACGGCGCTGCTCCATCTGATCGTCGATCACATCGAAGCGCGCCGGCCGGCGACCGTGGTCGAACTGGGTGCCGGCGCGTCCAGCCTCGTCACCGCGCGGGCGCTGCAGCTCCACGGCGGCGGCCGGCTGACGAGCTTCGACCAGCATGCGGATTTCGTCGCCGCCACCGCCGACTGGCTGCGCGACCATGGTCTCGACGCCAATTTGCGCCATGCGCCGCTGGTGCCCGCGCCGCGCGGCTGGCCCGGGCTATGGTATCGGCTCGACCAGTTGCCCGAACGGATCGATCTGCTGCTGATCGACGGGCCGCCATGGACGATCCACCCCTATGTCCGCGGCGCGGCCGAGATATTGTTCGACCGGATATCGCCCGGCGGCGTGGTGATGCTCGACGATGGCGCGCGGCCGGGCGAGCGCGTCGTCGCCCGGCGCTGGCGGCGGCGCTGGCCGGATTTCGACTTCCGGCTGGAGCGTTCGGGCGCCAAGGGCACGCTGATCGGCGTGCGGCGGCGCTAGGCCGCGTCGACCTTCGATGCCGGCACCATCTTCGCGATGATCAGGCCGCAGGCGACGAAGCCGACCAGATCGGACAGGAACAGATAGACGAAATAGCCCCAGCCATAATGGTTGAACAAGGGCTGCCCCAGATGCGCCCAGACCAGCACCGCGAGCGAGGCAAGCACGACCAGCCGGGCGCGATCGCCGAACGCCGGCAGCCGGCTGGCGACGGTCGCCATCGCGAAGGCGAGCAGCAGGCCGACCGCCAGCGCCATGACGAAGCCGGCGATCAGCGCACCGCTGTCGACGACCGGAAAGCCGCCGCTGTTGAAATGGATGGTCGCGATCGGACCCTGCCCGAACAGGGTGGTGCCCTGCTGCGTGCCCGGATCGGGGATCAGATAGGTGCCGGTGCCGCTTTCAACGAGGTTCTGCGCGAGCGAGGTCTGCACCGCGGCGCTCTTCGCCTCGTCGACGGTGGAGAAAGCCAAAGCCGACAGCGGCGTGCCCCAGAAGACGAAGCCGGCCATGTAGAGCGCGAGGCCGCCGAGCAGCCCTGCCAAAGTCGTGCGGATCATGCGTTCCCCTCCCCCTGTGTTGCAGGTGGAGAACGCTATACCAGTCCGGAGTATCCGCCAATCAGTCGAGAAGCCCTCACCGTTCCTTGGTCATGCTGCGGATGAAGCCGATCAGCCCGGCCTGGCGGCTGCGCTTGAGGCGCTCGGCGCTGAGGATGGTCTTCACGCAGTTGAAGCAATATTCGACATCGTCGTTGACCAGCACATAGTCATAGCCGTCCCAGTGGCCGATCTCGGCCGCGGCGCGCTCCATCCGGGCGTCGATCACCGCCATGCTGTCGGTGCCGCGCGCGATCAGGCGGCGGCGCAGTTCGTCGAGTCCGGGCGGCAGGATGAAGACGCGGACGACGTCGCCGCCGGCCTGCTGGTAGAGTTGCTGCGCGCCCTGCCAGTCGATGTCGAACAGCACGTCGCGGCCGGCGGCCAGCGCCCTGTCGACCGGCGCATGCGGCGTGCCGTAGCGATGGCCGAAGACATGCGCCCATTCGAGGAATTCGCCGTCGCCGGCCATCTGGCGGAATTTGGCGAGATCGACGAAATGATAGTCGCGGCCGTCGACCTCGCCCTCGCGCATGCCGCGGGTGGTGGCCGAGACCGACATTTCGAGCCCGGGCTCGGAGGCGAGCAATTTGCGCGCGATCGTGGACTTGCCCGCGCCCGAAGGCGAAGACAGGACGAACAGGACGCCGCGACGTTTGAACGGATCGCGGACCGAAGCGGTGGATTCGGGCATGGCCGCTAGTGACGCGGGCCGCGCGGTTCGTCAATGTGGCGGCGAAGGATCAACCATGACTCGCTGGATCGGATTGTTGCGTGGAATCAATGTCGGCGGCACGCGCAAGGTGCCGATGGCCGACCTGCGCACGCTGTGCGGCGAATTGGGTTTCGGCCATCCGCAGACCCATATCGCCAGCGGCAATGTGATGTTCGACGCCGATGGCGATGCCGAGACGGTGGCGCGCAGGCTGGAAGCCGCGATGCCGGCGCGTTTCGGATTCGCCTGCGACATCATCCTGCGCTCCGCCGCCGAATGGCGCGCGCACCTGGCATCGAATCCATTCGCGGGCGATGCCGATGTGGTGCCGAAGATGCTGCACATCGCGCTGCCGCGCCGGCCGCTGAAGGCCGGCGCGTGCGAAGCCGTCGCCGCCCGCCTGCTGCCGACCGAGCGCGTGCGCGAGGCGCTGGGCGCGCTGTGGATCGATTATGGCAGCGGCGGCGTGGCGAACACGAAGCTGAGCCCGGCCTTCCTCGACAAGGCGGCGGGATCGACGGTCACCGGCCGCAATCTCAACACCGCCGAGACGCTCGATCGCTTGCTGAACGGCGAGGCGTGACGCATGACGCTGCGCAACATGGGGCAAAAAGTCCGGGCGAGAGTCCGAAGTATCTTGTTCCCCGGCGAAAGCCGGAGCCCAGGAGTCGCCCACTCCGAGCGTGTGACTCCTGGGCCCCGGCTTTCGCCGGGGAACAGCAATTTGCTCGCCCGGGCTTTTTGCCTTTTCTTACGACGCTGGCGATGGAGAATGCGATACCATGACGATCCAGGCCCATGCGACGCTGGTCGCCGACGCCGAGGCGCTGCTGCCGGCGATGATCGACCTGCGGCGGGCGATCCACGCCGATCCCGAACTGGGGCTGCAGACGCCGCGGACGAGCGCCCGGGCGCGGGCGGCGCTCGCCGGCCTTCCGCTCGAATTCCGCAGCGGCCCCGCGACCAGCGGCTTCGTCGCGACGCTGAAGGGCGCGCGCGAAGGGCGGACGGTGCTGCTGCGCGGCGACATGGACGCACTGCCGATGCAGGAAGAGACCGGGCTCGACTTCGCCTCGGGCGTGGCGGGCGCGATGCATGCGTGCGGGCATGACAGCCATGTCGCGATGCTGGCGGGCGCCGCGCGCTTGCTGTGTGACCGGCGCGCGCAGCTCGCCGGCACCGTGATCTTCATGTTCCAGCCGGGCGAGGAGGGCTTTCACGGCGCGCGCCACATGATCGAGGATGGCCTGCTCGATCCGCCGCCCGACGCCGCCTTCGCGCTGCATGTGATGCCCAATGCGCCGCACGGCGTGTTCACGGGCCGCGCGGGCCCGACTTTGGCGTCGACCGACACGCTGCGCGTCACCGTCACCGGCCGCGGCGGCCATGGCGCGATGCCGCACGAGACGATCGACCCGGTGCCGGTGGCGTGTGCGATCGTGCAGGCGATCCAGACCTTCATCGCCAGGCGCGTCAGCGTGTTCACGCCGGCGGTGATCACGATCGGCAGGATCGCCGCCGGATCGACCGACAATGTCATTCCCGACACCGCCGAGATGCTGGGCACGATCCGCGCGCTGTCACCGGAGACGCGCGCGTTCGTCCATGCCGAGCTCGCGACCCTGATCGACTTCACCGCGCGCGCGCATGGCGCCACCGCGACGATGTGGATCGGCGACGGCTTTCCGGTGACGGTGTGCGACGGCCGGATGATCGCGCTGGCGCGGTCGGTGGTCGGCGACCTGTTCGGGGCGGACGGCTGGATCGACCTGGCCAACCCGGTCATGGGCGGCGAGGACTTCTCCTATGTGCTGGAGCAGGTGCCCGGCGCGATGGTCTTCCTCGGCGCATCGCAGGCGGGCAGCGACGGCTCCGGCTGCTGCGGGCTGCACTCGACGCGGATGATGCTCGACGAGGCGGTGATGGCGCGCGGCGCGGCGGTTCATGCCGCCGTCGCCGAAACCTTCCTGCGCGAAGGGTTCGCCGCATGATCGCCAAGCCCTATCTGATCTTCGTCGGCGACGAGCCGCTGACGACCTCGACCAAGACCGCGCAGGGCGTGCGCACCTGGGCGCCCGACGATTGCACCGGGCAATGGCGGCTGACACCCGAGGCCGCCGATCTCGGCCTGCCCGACATGGAGCCGGCGGCGGCGCATCGCGCGGGCGCGCGATCGGTGCTGATCGGGATCGCGCCGGTCGGCGGCCAGCTGCCCGAAGCGTGGGTGGCGCCGCTGGTCGCAGCGATCGAGGCCGGCCTCGACATCGTCAGCGGACTCCATATGCGGCTGGCGAGCGTGCCGGCGATCGACGAAGCGGCGCGGCGCGGCGGGCGGACGCTGCACGACGTCCGCCACGGCAGCCGCAGCTTTCCGGTCGCGAGCGGCGCGCCGCGCGCCGGCAAGCGCCTGCTGACCGTCGGCACCGATTGCGCGCTGGGCAAGAAATATACCGCGCTGGCACTGACCCGGGCGATGCGCGCGATCGGGCTCGACGCCGATTTTCGCGCGACCGGCCAGACCGGGATCATGATCGCCGGCGATGGCGTGGCGATCGACGCGGTGGTCGCCGATTTCGTCGCGGGCGCGGCCGAATGGCTGTCGCCGGCGGCGGCGCCCGACCATTGGGACGTGATCGAGGGCCAGGGCGCGATCCTCCACCCGGCCTATGCCGGCGTCACTTTGGGCCTGCTCCACGGATCGCAGCCCGACGCGCTGGTGCTGTGCCACGATCCGTCGCGCGACGGGATCGACGGCTTCCCGGGCTTCCCGATCCGTCCGCTCGACGAGACGATGGCGCTTTATGTCTCGCTGGCGCGGGTGACCAACCCTGCCGCCGCGTTCGTCGCGATCAGCCTCAACACGTCGTCGCTGGCCGAGGCCGACGCGCTGCGCCTCGCGGCCGACCTCGAAGCCGACCATGGACTGCCCTGCTTCGATCCGATGCGCTTCGGCGTCGACGAAGCGGTCGCGCGGATTTTCGGCGGCTGAAGAGCATCGAAAGCCACGAACGCAACCTGTCGTTAACCATCTCTTAGGCTTCTCCATGACATCGTCGCCACAGCGAGAAGCCAAGGGACGATGCTGCGATGATGACGGACACGGCGATGATGCTGACGGCGAACCTGTTCTCGAGCGACGGCAAGCTGCCGATCCGGCTGGTGGCATTGTCGGCGGCGGGGACGGTCGCGACCACCGGCGCGCCGCCGCCGCGCGGTTCGATCGCGGTGCTTGCGCGCAACCATCAGCGGCTGTTCTGCACGGTCGAATGGGTCGAGGGCGAGCGCTTCGGCCTGCGCTTCGACGACGAACTCGATGACTGGCGGATGGAAGTGTTCGTGCGGACGGAAGATCGCGGCAACCGGCTGACCAACGGCTCGCGGTTGACGGTGCTCGACGGCGGGTCGCGCCAGGGGGCGGTGAGGATCGCGGCCTGAGCAAGCTGCTCAGGCGGCCCGCGGCGCCAGACCCGCGGTCAGCACGTCGACCATGGCCGCGGCGATCTCGCCCGAAGGCAGTGCGCCGTCGGGCGTATGCCAGCGAGCGGGCCAGTTGAGCGCGCCGGCCAGCGTGAAGCTGACCAGTTTGACGTCGCCGGCGGCGATCGATCCATCGGCCATGCCGGCTTCGACCAGCGCGCGCATCGCCTGGTCGATCTCGGATTTGAGCGCGCGGAAGCGCATGGCGCTGTCGTCGGACAGCGCCTCGTCGCCGGTGCGGATCACGCAGCGGCCGAAATCGTCCATGTTCACTTCGGCATAGCGACGCAGGAAGATGCGCAGGCGATCGAGGCCGTTGCCGGGCATGTCGGCCGCGTCTTCGGCGGCCTTGCGCAACTCGCTCAGCCCGCGCTTGACGCATTCGAGCAGCACCTGATCCTTGTTGCCGAGATAATGATAGAGCGTCGGCTTGCTGATGCCGAGGCTGGCGGCGACATCCTCCAGCGAAGTCGCGTGGAAGCCGCGCGCGTTGAACATCCGCACCGCCGCGCGCAGCACCGCCTCGCGCTTGTCGTGGCGCTCCTGCCGGCGCTGTTCGGGCGTCCGGAACGGCGACGGCAGCGAAGGGTCGAAGGACGAATTCAATCGAAGCTCCTCAAAGTGCCAAATTGACGCGACACCCGATATAGGGCACTATACCGGAGAGTATAGAATATTCTATGTGGTTTGGCGATTCTGAACGGGAAGAGGGGCGAAGGCCGATGGACATCAGCGGAGTGGCGGCAATCATCACGGGCGGCGCGTCCGGCCTGGGCGGCGGCACCGCCGAGCGGCTGGCCGCGGCGGGCGCGAAGGTCACGATCTTCGATCTCAACGCGGATCTGGGCGCGGTCAAGGCGCAGGAGATCGGCGGCCATTTTGTCAAGGTCGACGTGGGCGACGAAGATGCGGTCCGCGCGGCGCTGGCCGAGGCCGAAGGCGTGCACGGCATGGCGCGCATCCTCGTCAATTGCGCGGGCATCGCGCCGCCTGCCAAGGTCATCGGCCGCGATGGTCTCGCCGCGCCGCTCGCCGGTTTCGCGAAGATCGTCAACGTCAACCTGATCGGCACCTTCAACATGGTGTCGAAATTCGCCGAGCGTCTCCATCTCGCCGATCCGGTCGGCGAGGAGCGCGGCGTGATCGTCAACACCGCGTCGGTCGCGGCCTATGAGGGCCAGATCGGCCAGGCCGCCTATGGCGCGTCGAAGGCCGGCGTGATCGGCATGATGCTGCCGGTGGCGCGCGAGCTCGCCCGCTATGGCATCCGCGTGATGACGATCGCGCCGGGCATCTTCTGGACGCCGATGCTGGCATCGCTGCCGCAGGAGGCGCAGGACAGTCTGGGCCGGCAGGTCCCCTTCCCCAGCCGGCTGGGCACGCCCGACGAATATGCGAAGCTGGTCGAGGCGATCGTGACCAATCCGATGCTCAACGGCGAGACGATCCGGCTCGACGGCGCGATCCGGATGGCCCCGAAATGAGCGTCGGCGCAGCGAAGACCGCGGAGATCGCGGCCAAGGTCGAGGCGTTCGTGCGCGACGTCGTCATCCCCTATGAGACCGATCCGCGGCGCGACAGCCATGGGCCGACCGACGAACTGGTGTTCGAGCTCAAGGAGAAGGCGCGCGCCGCCGGCGTGCTGACACCGCACATCCTGGCCGACGGATCGCATCTGTCGCAGCGCGAGACCGCGCATGTGCTGCGGCTGTCAGGCCTGTCGATGCTGGGGCCGCTCGCCTGCAACACCGCCGCGCCCGACGAGGGCAATATGTATCTGCTCGGCAAGGTCGGCAGCGACGACATCAAGGCGCGCTTCCTCGACCAGCTGGTCGAGGGCCGGGCGCGATCGGCGTTCTTCATGACCGAGCCGGCCAGCGAAGGCGGCGCCGGATCCGACCCGTCGATGATGCAGACGACCTGCCGGCTGGACGGCAATCACTGGGTGATCAATGGCCGCAAGGCGTTCATCACCGGCGCCGAGGGCGCCAAGGTGGGCATCATCATGGCCAAGGCCGAACAGGGTGCCTGCATGTTCCTGGTCGACCTGCCCGACCCGGCGATCCGGATCGAGCGCGTGATCGACACGATCGACAGCTCGATGCCGGGCGGCCATGCCGTCATCGCGATCGACGATCTGCGCGTGCCCGCCGACCAGATGCTGGGCAATGCCGGCGAGGGCTTCACTTATGCGCAGGTGCGGCTGAGCCCGGCGCGGCTCTCGCACTGCATGCGCTGGCTGGGCGCCTGCATCCGCGCGCACGAGATCGCGACCGACTATGCCAATCGCCGCCACGCGTTCGGCAAGCCGCTGGTCGATCATGAGGGCGTGGGCTTCATGCTGGCCGACAATCTGATCGACCTCAAACAATCCGAACTGATCATCGACTGGTGCGCCGACATACTCGACAGCGGGTCGCTGGGCACCGCCGAAAGCTCGATGGCCAAGGTCGCGGTGTCCGAAGCGCTGATGCGCGTGGCCGATCGCTGCGTGCAAGTGATGGGCGGCACCGGCGTGTCGACCGACACGATCGTCGAGCAGGTGTTCCGCGAGATCCGCGCGTTCCGGATCTATGACGGGCCGACCGAGGTCCACAAATGGAGCCTCGCCAAGAAGATCAAGCGCGACTGGAATGCGGCCCAGGCGACGACAGAGCAAGCGGGGGCAGCGCACGCATGAGCACCGAGGCCGACGCCAATGCGGGGACGACCGCGGTCCGCGAAGGCTATCGCTTCGACGAGGCGGCGCTCGCAGGCTGGATGGCGGCGAACGTCGCCGGCTTCGCGGGGCCGCTGACCGTCGAACAGTTCAAGGGCGGGCAATCGAACCCGACCTACAAGCTGGTGACGCCCGGCCACGCCTATGTGCTGCGCCGCAAGCCGCCCGGCGAATTGCTGAAGGGCGCGCATGCGGTGGAGCGCGAGGCGCGGGTGCTGTCGGCGCTGGGCGGCGCCGGCTTTCCGGTCGCGCACGTCCATGGGCTGTGCACCGACGACGATGTGATCGGCACCTGGTTCTATGTGATGGACATGGTCGAGGGCCGGATCTTCTGGGACGCGACGTTTGCGGAGGTGAGCCGCGACGAGCGGCCGGCCTATTTCGACGCGATGAACGCGACGATCGCGCAACTGCACGGCATCGACCATGAGGCGGTGGGACTCGGCGACTATGGCAAGCCGGGCAATTATTTCGAACGGCAGATCGGGCGCTGGTCGAAGCAATATCTGGCCGACACCGATGCCGGCCGCGACCCCGACATGGACCGTCTGATCGCATGGCTGCCGGCCAACATCCCCGCGGGCGACGAGACCGCGATCGTCCATGGCGACTTCCGCTGCGACAACATGATCTTCCATCCCACCGAACCGCGCGTGCTGGCGGTGCTCGACTGGGAATTGTCGACGCTGGGCCATCCGCTCGCCGACTTCGCCTATCATGCGATGATGTACCGGATGCCGCCGCACATTGTCGCCGGCCTGGCGGGCGCCGATCTGGCCGCGCTCAACATCCCGGCCGAGGCGGATTATGTCGCGGCCTATTGCCGCCGGACCGGCCGCGCGGCGATCCCGGCCTATGAATTCTATATCGCCTTCAACCTGTTCCGCCTCGCCGCGATCTTCCACGGCATCAAGGGCCGCGCGATCCGCGGCACCGCGGCGTCGGCGCATGCGCTGGAACGGGCGAAGAATTTCCCCACGCTTGCGCGGCTCGCGCGCGAGGCGATGGACGCTTGTTAGTGCATCCTCCCCGGAACGGGGAGGGGGACCGCCGCGAAGCGGCGGTGGAGGGGCAGTGGACCCGTTCGGAGTTCTACGCCCTGCCCCTCCACCAGCCTGCGGCTGGTCCCCCTCCCCGTTCCGGGGAGGAACTTTAAAAAGGAGATAGAAGATGGCCGAAGCCTATATCGTCGATGCCGTGCGGACCGCCGGCGGCCGCCGCAACGGCAAGCTCGCGGGCTGGCATCCGGCCGACCTCGCGGCGCAGGTGCTCAACGCCTTGCTCGACCGCACCGGCATCGATCCGGCGGCGATCGACGACGTGATCCTCGGCTGCGTCACGCAGGCCGGCGAGCAGGCATTCGCGTTCGGGCGCAACGCGGTGCTCGCCTCCCGGCTGCCGCAGAGCGTGCCGGCGGTGACGATCGACCGGCAGTGCGGATCGTCGCAGCAGGCGGTGCAGTTCGCGGCGCAGGCGGTGATGTCGGGCACGCAGGACGTGGTGATCGCGGCCGGCGCCGAGAGCATGACGCGCGTGCCGATGTTCAGCAACGTCGCGCTGCACGCGCAGGCCGGGATCGGCATTGGCCCGGTCAGCCCGGCGATCGCCGAGCGTTTCGGCGTGTCGGCGTTCAGCCAGTTCGACGGCGCCGAGATGATCGCGCGCAAATATGGTTTCGACCGCGCGACGCTCGACGCGTTCGCGCTCGAAAGCCATCGCCGCGCGACGGCGGCGATCGACGCGGGCGCGTTCGACAAGGAGATCGTGCCGGTCGCGATCGACGGCGGCCACCATGTGATCGATGAAGGCGTGCGCCGCGACGCGACGCTCGAATCGATCGGTTCGGTCAAATTGCTCAAGGAAGGCGGCGTGATCTCGGCGGCCAATGCCAGCCAGATCTGCGACGGCGCCAGCGCCGCCCTGATCGTCAACGAACATGCGATCAAGACCTATGGGCTGACCCCGATCGCGCGCATCCACAATCTGACGGTGACCGCGGGCGACCCGGTGATCATGCTCGAGGAGCCAATCCCGGCGACGCGCAAGGCGCTGGCGCGCGCCGGCATGACGATCGACGATATCGATCTCTACGAGGTCAACGAGGCGTTCGCCTCGGTGCCGCTGGCGTGGCTCAAGGAGATCGGCGCCGATCCGGCGAAGCTCAACGTCAACGGCGGCGCGATCGCGCTCGGCCATCCGCTCGGCGCGTCGGGCACCAAGCTGATGGCGACGATGGTCCATGCGCTGCGCGCGCGCGGGCTGCGCTATGGCCTGCAGACGATGTGCGAGGGCGGCGGCATCGCCAACGTCACGATCGTCGAGGCGCTCTGAAATGGCGTTCCGCACGCGCTTCACCGACCTGGTCGGCATCGAGCATCCGATCGTCCAGGGCGGGATGATGTGGGTCGGCCGCGCCGAGCTGGCGGCGGCGGTCTCCAACGCCGGCGGCCTCGGCATCCTGACCGCGCTGACCCAGCCGACGCCCGACGATCTGCGCCGCGAGATCGATCGCTGCCGGACGATGACCGACAAACCGTTCGCCGTGAACCTGACGATCCTGCCCTCGGTCAGCCCGCCGCCCTACGCCGAATATCGCAAGGCGATCATCGACAGCGGCATCAAGATCGTCGAGACCGCCGGGTCGAAGCCGCAGGAGCATGTCGACGACTTCAAGGCGCACGGCATCATCGTCGTCCACAAATGCACGTCGGTGCGCCACGGCCTGTCGTCCGAGCGAATGGGGGTCGACGCGATCTCGATCGACGGGTTCGAATGCGCTGGGCACCCCGGCGAGGACGATGTGCCGGGGCTGATCCTGATCCCCGCCGCGGCCGACAGGATCAGGATCCCGATGATCGCCAGCGGCGGCTTCGGCGACGGCCGCGGCCTCGCCGCAGCGCTCGCGCTGGGCGCCGAGGGCATCAACATGGGCACGCGCTTCTGCGCGACGGTCGAGGCGCCGATCCACGACAATGTGAAGCGCTTCATCGTCGCGAACGACGAGCGCGCGACCAACCTGATCTTCCGCCGCTTCAAGAATACCGGCCGGGTCGCGAAGAACAAGGTCTCCGACGAGGTGATGGAAATCTCGCTGCGGCCCGATGCGGTGTTCGAGGACATCCGCCCGCTGGTCGCCGGCGCACGCGGCCGGACCGCGCTGGAGACCGGCGACGTCGATGCCGGGCTGGTGTGGGCGGGCCAGGTCCAGGGCCTGATCCACGACATCCCGACCTGCCGCGAACTGATCGACCGGATCATCGCCGACGCGACGGCGATCGTCGCGGAGCGGCTGCGGGGGATGCTGGTGGAGCCGGTGGCCGCGTGAGTCCGGCGCGCGTGTGGCGCCCGGCGGCACCTGTTTCGGGGCATAACAGGGCGTTTTCGCGTTTTTTGCGGGTTTATCAGGGGAAATCCGGGCGTTCTCAGCCCGTCGCGCGAAGAATATTTCTGCTTTTACAATATGTTGCTGCGCCAAAGCACGGCTCACCTGTTATCGTGCATAACAGGGGAAGAGTTTTTGCATAACAGGTCGATTTCGATGTCGTAACAGGTCGATTTCCTTGCATAACAGGTCAAGGGCTCGGGGATCGAGCGACGGTTTTGGCGGCGGATGGCGTACTACCCTCGCCGGTTTTGCGGGACGTGAAAGCTTCGCGCGAACCAAGTGGAGTCTCGCCCTCCAGACCCTCACTCTCGCCGCCTGCGGCGTCTTTCTCTCTCCCGCAAGCGGGCACAAGCGGGCGAGGGGTTATCGCGCCAGCCCCGGCAACACCGCGCGGACCGCCGCCAAGGTCGGCGCGCTCGAGCGCAGCGGCTGGTCGACATGCGTTGCGTGGAGCAGGCCCAGGCGGCGGACGAAATCGAAGCCGGCCAGGCGCGGGCGGGCGATGCCGGGGGCGGTGTAGCCGTCGGGCATCACCGTCACCCCCATGCCGGCCTGGACCAGAGCGAGCGCGCGATCGTCGTTCATCGTGCGGGCGGTGAAGAAGGGGCGGACGCCGCGGCTGGTGAAGTAACGGCTGGTCTCGCCCAGCGCCTCGCACTGCCGCCGCACGATCATGACGTTGTCGGCGAGCGCCTCGCCGGCGATCACCGTGCGGTCGGCGAGCGGGTGGCTGGCCGGCATCGCCAGGCCGTAACCCTCGGTCAGCAGCACCTCGGCGGCGAAGCGGCTCTCGTCGGGGCGGACGATCGTCAGCGCGGCATCGAGCCGGCCGCGGCCGAGCCGTTCGAGCAGGTCGCGTTCGCGGCCCTCGACCAGTTCGACTCGCTCCTCGGCCATGGTGGCGGCGAAGCGGACGGCGATCGTCGCGAGCCAGGCCGACGGGATCGTCGTCAGCACGCCGAGCCGGAAGGTCGGCCGCACCGGGGCGTCGCCGACCGAGCGCTCGGCGAGCGCGAACTCGCTCTCGATGCGGCGGGCATGGACCGCGAAATGCGCGCCGGCCTCGGTCAGCTCGACGCGGCGGTTGGTGCGCAGGAACATCGCGTGGCCGAGCAGCCGTTCGAGCTTGGCGATGCCGACGGAGAGGGTCGGCTGCGAGACGTTGCAGATCGCGGCAGCGCGCGAGAAATTGCCGTGGTCGATGACGGCGAGGAAATAGCGCAGCAGATAGCGGTCGATCATAGATGCCATCTATGCTGTTCCGCCGTCGCTTTCAATTTTTATGGGCTTGCCGGCGGTGCTATGACCCTGCTCCATAAGGGCTGACCGACACGGAGAGTGAGATGGCGGATTTCGATTTCGCGCTGGGCGACATGGCGGACATGATCCGCGAGAGCACCAGCCGCTTCGCCGCCGACCGGATCGCGCCGCTGGCCGCCGAGATCGACGCGAAGGACTGGTTCCCGCGCGAATTGTGGCCCGAGATGGGCGCGCTCGGGCTCCATGGCATCACCGTCGACGAGGCCGATGGCGGGCTCGGGCTCGGCTATCTCGAACATGTCGTCGCGCAGGAGGAAGTGGCGCGCGCCTCGGCGTCGATCGGTCTCTCCTATGGCGCGCATTCGAACCTGTGCGTCAACCAGCTGCGCCGCTGGGGCAACGCCGAACAGAAGGCGCGCTTCCTGCCGAAGCTGATTTCGGGCGAGCATGTCGGCAGCCTGGCGATGTCGGAGGCGGGCGCCGGATCGGACGTGGTCTCGATGAAGCTGAAGGCCGAGCGCAAGGGCGACCGCTTCATCCTCAACGGCACCAAGTTCTGGATCACCAACGCGACCTATGCCGACACGCTGGTGGTCTATGCGCGGAGCGGCGAGGGATCGGGCGGGATCACCACCTTCATCATCGAGAAGGACATGAAGGGTTTCTCGATCGGCCAGAAGATCGACAAGATGGGCATGCGTGGATCGCCGACCGCCGAACTGGTGTTCGACGATTGCGAAGTGCCGGAAGAGAATGTGATGGGCGCGGTGGGCGGTGGCGTCGGCATATTGATGTCGGGGCTCGATTATGAGCGCACCGTGCTGGCGGGCATCCAGATCGGCATCATGCAGGCCTGCCTCGATATTGTGCTGCCCTATGTCCGCGAGCGCCGTCAGTTCGGCAAGCCGATCGGCGCGTTCCAGCTGATGCAGGCCAAGATCGCCGACATGTATGTCGCGCTCAATTCGTCACGCGCCTATGTCTATGCGGTCGCCAAATCGTGCGACGCCGGCCGGACGACGCGCTTCGACGCCGCCGGCGCGATCCTACTGGCGAGCGAGAATGCGATGAAGGTGGCGCTGGAGGCGGTGCAGGCGCTGGGCGGCGCGGGTTACACCAAGGACTGGCCGGTGGAACGCTATATGCGCGATGCGAAATTGCTCGATATCGGCGCGGGCACCAATGAGATCAGGCGGATGCTGATCGGGCGTGAACTGATCGGAGGTGCGGCGTGAGTTCTCTCTTCTACTCCCCTCTCCTTCAGGGGAGGGGTCGGGGGTGGGGCGGCGACCATGCCGGCTCGATGCCGGCTTGGGCGCTTTCTGGCGCTGCGCGCCAGGCTCGGCTTTGCCTCGCCCCCACCCCCGGCCCCTCCCCTGAAGGGGAGGGGGGTAAGATATGAGCAGGTTGCAGACTCTTGTCGACCCGGCGAGCGACGCGTTCGCGGCCAATGCTGCGCACAACAGGACGCTGGCGAACGAGCTTCGCGACCGCGTGGGCACCGCCGCGCTCGGCGGTTCGGCGCAGCATCGCGACCGTCACGTGGCGCGCGGCAAGCTGTTGCCGCGTGACCGCGTCCATCGCCTGCTCGATCCGGGCTCGCCCTTTCTCGAGGTCGGGCAGCTCGTCGCCAACGGCATGTACGATGACGGCGCGCCGGGCGCGGGCATCGTCGCCGGGATCGGCCGCGTGTCGGGCCGCGAGTGCATGATCGTCGCCAATGATCCGACGGTGAAGGGCGGCGCCTATTTTCCGATGACGGTGAAGAAGCATGTCCGCGCGCAGGAGATCGCGCGCGAGAACCGGCTGCCGTGCATCTATCTGGTCGACAGCGGCGGCGCCAACCTGCCGCACCAGGCCGAGGTGTTTCCCGATCGCGACCATTTCGGGCGGATGTTCTACAATCAGGCGCAGATGTCGGCCGAGGGCATCGCCCAGATCGCCTGCGTGATGGGCAGCTGCACCGCCGGCGGCGCCTATATCCCGGCGATGTCCGACGAAACCGTGATCGTCCGCAACCAGGGAACGATCTTCCTCGCCGGCCCGCCGCTGGTGAAGGCGGCGACCGGCGAGGAGATCAGCGCCGAGGATCTCGGCGGCGGCGACCTCCATGCGCGCAGGTCCGGCGTGGTCGATCATCTCGCCGAGAATGACGAGCATGCGCTGCTGATCGTCCGCGACATCGTCGCGACCTTGAACACGGTCAAGGCGGTCGACATCGCCATCGCCGAACCGCGCCCGCCGCGGCTCGACCCGCAGGAATTGTACGGCATCGTGCCGCAGGACGTGCGCGCGCCCTATGACGTGCACGAGGTGATCGCGCGGATCGTCGACGGGTCCGAACTGCACGAATTCAAGCCGCTTTATGGCTCGACTTTGGTGTGCGGATTCGCGCGGATCTGGGGGATGCCGGTGGCGATCCTCGCCAATAATGGCGTGCTGTTCTCGGAGAGCGCGGTCAAGGGCGCGCATTTCATCGAGCTCGCCTGCCAGCGGCGGATTCCGCTGCTGTTCCTGCAGAACATCTCTGGCTTCATGGTCGGCGGCAAATATGAGGCGGAGGGCATCGCCAAACATGGCGCCAAGCTCGTCACCGCCGTCGCCACCGCGAGCGTGCCCAAGGTCACGGTGATCATCGGCGGCAGCTTCGGCGCGGGCAATTACGGCATGTGCGGCCGCGCCTATCAGCCGCGCTTCCTGTTCACCTGGCCCAATGCGCGGATCAGCGTGATGGGCGGCGAGCAGGCGGCGTCGGTGCTGGCGACGGTGCATCGCGACGCCGACCGCTGGACGCCCGAGGAGGCGGAGGCGTTCAAGGCGCCGATCCGCCAGAAATATGAGGATGAGGGCAATCCCTATTACGCGACCGCGCGGCTGTGGGACGATGGCATCATCGATCCGGCACAGACGCGCGACGTGCTCGGGCTGGCCTTTTCCGCAACGCTGAACGCACCGATCCCGGAGCGGGCGGCGTTCGGCGTGTTCAGGATGTGATTGTGCATCGAATCATGATCGTCGCTGCTGTCTTGGCCTCGCCGAGCGCAGCCTTGGCGCGTCATGGAAGCAATTCGCCGCTTGCTGTCGTCATGTATCTGCAAGCTCATTATGACATGAAAGATTGGGCGCGCGATGCATGGTGGCCGGATGGTTATATCATAGCCGATCGAGATGGCCGCCCTCCCAAGGAACGGATTTCGTGGCGTGAGCAGGCGATGTCCGGGGCAGGTATCCATTTCCAGACAAGAGTCACCGATCCACGAATTTCCACGATCGGAAACCGTTCGACAATGATTGTCAGAGAGACATTACGCCTATTCTACAGCGGACTTACCGGTGAACCGGAATATTCGGGGGAGTATCGCGTCTTATCGACACGGTATGTTTGCGAAAGACGCGGAGGCCAATGGCGCATTCTGAGTCGCGAAGTTCTCCGAGCCAGAACAGTCGGTTCGGATGTCGAGTGGCTCAAACGTGACGCGGCGAAACGTAAATCAATAAAGGCGACGCCATGATTAAGTCCCTCCTCATCGCCAATCGCGGCGAGATCGCCCGCCGCATCATCCGCACCGCCAGCCGCATGGGCATCCGCACGATCGCGGTCCATTCGGACGTCGACGCGGCGATGCCGTTCGTGCGCGAGGCCGACGCGGCGGTGTGCATCGGGCCGGCGCCGGCGCGCGAGAGCTATCTGGTGCAGGCGAAGATCCTCGATGCCGCCCGGGCGACCGGCGCGGCGGCGATCCATCCCGGCTATGGTTTCCTCTCCGAGAATGCCGAATTCGCCGAGGCGGTGCAGGCGGCCGGGATCGTCTGGGTCGGCGCGCCGCCGTCGTCGATTCGCGCGATGGGCCTGAAGGACGCCGCCAAGAAGCTGATGATCGCGGCCGGCGTGCCGGTCACGCCCGGCTATATGGGTGACGACCAGTCGCCGGCGCACCTCCAGGCCGAGGCCGACCGGATCGGCTATCCGGTGCTGATCAAGGCGGTCGCGGGCGGTGGCGGCAAGGGCATGCGCAAGGTGGATGCCGCGCAGCAATTCGCCGACGCGCTCGCCTCGTGCCAGCGCGAGGCGGCCGCATCGTTCGGCGACGATCGCGTGCTGATCGAGAAATATATCCTCGGGCCGCGCCATATCGAGGTGCAGATCTTCGGCGACACGCATGGCGACGTCGTCCATCTGTTCGAGCGCGATTGCTCGCTCCAGCGCCGCCACCAGAAGGTGATCGAGGAGGCCCCTGCCCCCGGCATGGACGCGGAGACGCGCGCGGCGATCTGCGCGGCGGCGGTCAAGGCCGCGAAGGCAGTCGACTATGTCGGCGCGGGAACGATCGAATTCATCGCCGATGCCTCGGAAGGCCTGCGCGCCGATCGCATCTGGTTCATGGAGATGAACACGCGGCTGCAGGTCGAGCATCCGGTGACCGAGGCGATCACCGGGCAGGACCTGGTCGAATGGCAATTGCGCGTCGCGTCGGGCGAGCGCCTGCCGAAGCGCCAGGACGAGCTTGCGATCAACGGCTGGGCGATGGAGGCGCGGCTCTATGCCGAGAATCCGTCGACCGGCTTCCTGCCCTCGATCGGGCCGCTCGACCGGCTGCGCTTTCCGGCCGGCATCCGCGTCGACAGCGGCGTCGAGGAAGGTGGCGAGGTCACGCCGTTCTACGATCCGATGATCGCCAAGCTGATCGTCCATGCGCCGACGCGCAGCGCCGCCGCGCGCAAGCTGGCCGACGCCGCGGGCGCGATGCAGGTGTGGCCGGTGCGGACCAATGCAGGCTTCCTGGCGCGGGCGGCGGGCGATCCCGATTTCGTCGGCGGGGCGATCGATACCGGCTTCATCGAGCGCCATGCCGACCGGCTGATCCCCGCGGCCGAGCCCGGCGACGCCGTGATCGCGCTGGCGGCGGCGGCAATCTCGGTCAAGACCGAGACGGGTCCGTGGGGCGCGCTGACGGGGTTTCGGGCCAATGCCGCGGCCGATCTAAGGGTGGCGGTGGAGGTTGCGGGGCACACGCGTGTCGGCACGCCGGCCTTGTCGCTGGACATGGCCGCTATGTTCGATGCCGGCGACGAGCGCATCCTGTTCGTCGAAGGCACCGCCTGGCCATTCGAGGCGCCGGCGGCGGGCCATGGCGATGCGGGCGGCCACGGGTCGGACGGGCTGCTGCTGGCGCCGATGCCGGGCCGGATCATCGCGGTCGAGGTCGCGGAGGGCGATGCGGTCGTGCGCGGGCAGAAATTGCTGGTGCTCGAGGCGATGAAGATGGAGCAGGCGATGATCGCGCCGTTCGACGGCGTGGTCGCGGAGCTGAAGGCGGTGGCCGGCGTGCAGGTTTCGGAGGGGGCGATGCTGGTGCGGATCGAGGCGGTGGAGGGGTGAGGTGCCGACGAGGGCAGAAAAAGCGCCTTCAATTATAACTCTATACTCTCCCCACCGTCATCCCCGCGCAGGCGGGGACCCATGCGTCCACCCAACGGATATCGCAATCTATGCCAAAAATGGGTCCCCGCCTTCGCGGGGATGACGGTGGGGGGCGGGATGCGGCGTAAAACCGGCAAGCTGTTCCGCCCCCTGACAACTCAATCGAACGCGATCGTCCGGATCACGTCCTTGCCGTCCCAGCCCTCATGCGCCGCGCGGACCATGTCGTAGAAGCCGGTCAGTTGCGGCACGCCTTCGTAGAGTTCGATGAAATGGCCGTAGCGCTTGACCGCGTTCATCATCGCGAAGGCGAAGCCGTCCGCCATTTCGGCGTAGAATCCGGTCGCGAAGCCCAGCGCCTCGAACCGGGCTCGCGCGGCGGGGAGATCGTCGACGAACAAGGCGACGTGATGGAGGCCCTCGCCGCCGTCGGGATGGAGATCGCGGAAGACCGAGGGGCCGTCATCGTTCTGCTGGACGAACTCGATCATCACGCTGCCCCACTGGCCATAGGCCGAGCTGTGATCGAGCGGGGCGTCCTCGCCATGATGCAGCGACAGGCGCAGCTGGATGTGGTCGGCGACGAACCAGGGGCCGGAGCCGAACGCGGCCGAATGCGCGGCGGCGGCGGCGCGGACGTCGGGCACGAAATAGGCGATCTGGCGGACGGGCAGGCCGGCGATCATCGGGCAAGTCCTTTCATTCGCGCTCCAGCACCGTGTCGCCATCGGGGAACACCATCCACGGCTGCGCGCTGGCGCACCAATAATGCGTGGTCGGCCTGAGATCGGAGACGTCGTCGAGCGTACCGGCCTTGATGACGATCACGCCCTGGCCCTCGGCGCGCGGCGTATCCGTCACCACCGGCGATCCGCACTTCGGGCAGAAGCGGCGGTGGACGGTCTGGCCGCTGCTGCCCTGGTCGTCGAAGGTCCGCAGTTCGCCGGTGACGGTGAGTCCGTCACGCGGCAGCACCGCGACCACCGACAGCGCCGAGCCGGCCTGCTTCTGGCAGTTGCGGCAATTGCAGGTGGCGAGCGCGAGCGGCGGCCAGGCGGCGGTGTAGCGGACGGCGCCGCAGAGGCAGCCCCCTGATCGGAGCTCGGGGGTCGGGGGTTCGGGGGTCATACGCCACTCCGTGTTGGCCGATTGGCGCTGTCACTTAGCCCCTCCCCTTTAGGGGAGGGGTTGGGGTGGGGGCGAGCGAAGCGAGCTTCAGCGTGGGTTGGAAACGCGGCGTTCGACATCGAGCGGGATCGTGATTCCCCCACCCCAACCCCTCCCCTGAAGGGGAGGGGCTTCAGAAGGCGCGATCCAGAAGCCGCGCCCATCAACCCGGGCCGATGCGCAGCACGGTCAGGCTGCGGCTGGCGAATTGCCAACTTCCGTCGCACTTGACCCATTCGTCGTCATAACGGTTGAGCCAGCGTTCGGTCTTGCCGTCGGTGTCGGTGTTGATCTCGTCGGTGTAGGTGTGGCCGTGGGTGGTGTCGCCGTCGATCTCGATCGATCCGCAGCGCTGGAAATTGACCTGAAACGGCCAGCCCGGCATCGCATCGAGCCAGGCCTCGAGGATCGCATCCCTGCCTTCGACGCGCTCCATGCCGGGGATCGCGGGCAGCTTCCACACCGCGTCGTCCGCTTAGCACGCGATCCAGGCATCGGCATCACGGCGGGTGACGGCATCGCCATAGCTGGCGACCAGTTCGTGGATTGCCAGGCGGTCGTCAGTCGGGCCGGTGAACGGCATCAGCGTCTCCCTTCGAGATCATCGTTCAGAACTTCGTGGAACCGGCGGACGCGGCTTTCCTGGCCGGACAGACAGGAATCCGAATAGCCGCGCGAGCGGAACCCGTCCTGCTGCGCGACCGCGACCGGCAGGTCCTGATCGATGAAGTCGCCGAGATGGTGGCCGCCCGACGCGTCGCCATGGTTGGAGACTTCATGCGCCGCCTCTTCATAGGGGCGCATGCCATGCGGAAGACGTGGACGCCGTCATTCATCGGATCGCCGCGCAACGGCTGCGGGCCGCATTCGGGGACGACCGGGCAGGTGGCCTTGCGGACGTCCGTCTGCTGCATGGGTGATCCTCTCCGCGCAACATCGCTGTTTACGGACGGTTGGCTCTTCCGCCCGGTTCGGCGGTTCGTCCGATCTTATCCCGCCGCGAGGCCGGCGCGAACAACTGGCCTATGTCGCAGCTTGCTGGTTCGCGTTTTTATGTGACACGCGTTGGAAATAAGCATCGAGAGGACAAGACCGCGATGAACGCCCCAGCTCCGATCGAAATGGCCCCGATCGACAGCTTCACCGGAGGCGGGAGCACGAAGCTCGCCTGCCCGTTCCACGGCTGGACCCGGGACCTCGACGGCAAGCTGGTCGAACTGCCCTGCGCGTGGGGCGTCGACCCGAGCCTCAGCGCCATCTTCGACCAGGACACCGGCAATATGGGCCGGATGCAGGAGGGCATGGGCGCCGCGAAGAAGAAGGGCGCGACCTTCACCAATGACCAGGAATCGCGCATCCGCCACGTCCACCACACGCTCGACGCCTATCTCGGGCTGAAGGGCACGCCGCTTGCCGCGCGCTGAGCCACCGCGATGCCGCTGATCGTCGACCATGACGCGCGCCGGCGCGAGGTCGGCGCGATCGCCGCGCGGCTGATCGCGACCTCCGGGCTGGAGGGCGTGACCGTGCGCGACGTGGCGCGGATCGCGGGCTTCAGCACGGCGGTGGTCTCGCATTATTTCGACAACAAGCGCGCGCTGCTGCTGTTCGTCTATCGCATGGCGCTGATGGACAGTGTGGCGCGCGTCCAGCGCCGCCGCGACACCGGCGCCGGCCTGCAGAAATGCCTCGAGGCGCTGCTGCCGCTGGACCGCAACCGGCGCGACCGCTGGAAAATCTGGTTCACCTTCTGGGGGATGGCGATGGAGGATGCGGCGTTCCTGGCCGAGCAGCAGCAGCGCGGCCGCGAGGCGCGGCGTATCCGTCCGGTCTAGGCCGCCTTGAGGGTCGCCACTGATCCGTCGAGATAGCACCGGTGCAAGCACTGGTGTTTGCACCGGTACGAGGGACGGTGCGATGAACCATATGATGGTGATTTCGGGC